>JAEEGL010380932.1_pt1 | contig 47172 bp, 33 predicted proteins | sample 9134231 | NCBI WGS metagenome assembly JAEEGL01 (sample SAMN16246548, study PRJNA631951) | gut metagenome | biome: gut microbiome; feature: rumen; material: fiber-attached | host: Bos | place: Iran: Karaj | collected 2018-10
GAAAGCTGTCATGACCAACTGGCGTTGGGTCATGTGTGCGATGCTCTTCTTCGCCACCACGGTCAATTATATGGACCGCCAAGTGCTGTCTTTGACCTTCAAAGAGTTTATTCAACCCGAGTTCCACTGGACGGATAACCACTATGGTACCATCACCGGTGTGTTCTCTATCGCGTACGCTATCTTCTGCCTCTTCGCCGGTAAGTTCATCGACTGGATGGGTACGAAGAAAGGTTACCTCTGGGCGATCGTCGTTTGGTCGCTCGGCGCTGTGCTGCACGCGGCGTGCGGTATTGCTACCACCTGGTTTGTAAACGGTGTGGACAGTGTAGAGGCTTTGCGTGCCGTAGAAGCGGGTTCGGCCCTCGCCAGTTCGATAGCGATGGTGAGTGTATGGCTGTTCCTAGCCTGCCGTATGATTCTCGGACTTGGTGAGGCGGGAAACTTCCCTGCTGCCATCAAGGTGACCGCAGAGTATTTCCCAAAGAAAGACCGTGCGTTTGCGACCGCGTTGTTCAATGCCGGTGCGTCGGTCGGTGCGCTTGCTGCTCCGGCTACTATCCCTCTGCTGGCGAAGGCCATGGGATGGGAGATGGCATTCATCATCATCGGTGCGCTGGGCTTCATCTGGGCAGGTATCTGGATCTTTGTCTATGACAAACCGACCGAGTCGAAGCATGTGAACGAGGCGGAGTTGGCGTATATCCACTCCGACGAGGCAGAGGCTCCGAAAGAGGAGGTGAAAGAAGAAAAACAGATGTCGTTTGGCGAAGCGTTCAAGCACAAACAGACCTGGTCGTTTGCGTTTGGTAAGTTCATGACCGACGGTGTTTGGTGGTTCTTCCTCTTCTGGGCTCCGGCATATTTCCAGGATCAGTTCGGCATCAAGGCTTCTGACCCGCAAGGTATAGCGCTCATCTTCACGCTCTATGCGATCGTGACGGTAGTGTCCTTGTTCGGCGGTTATCTACCGAAGATCTTCGTAGAGAAGAAAGGTATGGAGCCTTACGCAGGTCGTATGCTGGCGATGTTGATCTTCGCATTCTTCCCGATAATCGCGTTGTTTGCCCAACCGCTGGGTGGCATATGGGGTCCATGGGCAGTAGCGATCATCATCGGTATCGTAGGAGCCGCTCACCAGAGCTGGAGTGCGAATATCTTCTCCACCACGGGTGATATGTTCCCGAAATCGGCTGTCGCTACCATCACCGGTATCGGTGCTATGGCCGGCGGTATCGGTTCGTTCCTCATCAACAAGGGTTCGGGTATGCTCTTCACGCACGCGGAGGAGATGGGCGAAGCGTTCCGTTTCATGGGCTTCAGCGGCAAACCCGCAGGCTACATGATCATCTTCTGCATCTGCGCCGTGGCTTACCTCATCGGCTGGTCAGTAATGAAGGCTTTAGTTCCGAAACACGAACCGGTTGTGGTAAAATAACAACTAATCGGCCAATAAAAAAGCGACTCGTTTGAGCCGCTTTTTTTTATTTCACTACTTCTGCTTCCTCGAACTTGTCTTTCGGATCTTCCGGACCTTTCACAGGCATGATGAGTGCCAGAATGATGTACAGCAGGATGCCGGGGAATGCGGCAGACAAGACTGCGAGTGCTGCGTAGCAAACGCGAACCAAGGTAGCATCTACTTCGAAGTACTCAGCGATGCCACCCAATACTCCAGCCAACACTTTGTTGTTGGAGCGAGTTAATTTTTTCTGTGCCATAATTATCTTTTATTAAATTGTTAAAGTGTTTATCTTTGTTTATTTTCTTACTCATTAGCACAAAAACTGTACCAAACTGAGCGCTGTCATGGCTTCAACAACTGGCACAGCCCGCACGGCCACACACGCGTCATGCCGACCTTTCACGCCCGCCTTCGGCGTACTCGGCGTAGGTTTGAACACGCAGCGGAACACTATCTCCGAACCATCTGCTATACCGCCGGCTATACCTCCACTGATACCATTGATGGCACTGCCTGGTTCGGTCACGCCGCCAAAACCCGTGCCATACTCAAAACCCTTGCAGGCGTTGATACTCATCATCGCGAACGCCAGGTGGGCTTGGAGCTTGTCGAAGATCGGTTCGCCTGTTCCGACGGGCAGACCGTTGATACGGCACTCGATGATACCGCCTATTGAATCGCCCTCTTGCTGGTAACGAGCAATCGTCTCGGCGAATCTCGCAGGGTCTTTCTCCGCGCCTACCTGTATGAGTTCCGCCTGTACGCGGACTCCCTTGGCGGCGAGTTGTTGCTTGGCGATACACCCGGCTACCACGCGTGCGGCAGTCTCGCGCGCACTCGCACGACCGCCTCCGCGCCAGTCGCGTATTCCATATTTCTGTTCATACACCTTATCCGCGTGCCCGACGCGATAGGTGTGCTTGAGATATTCGTAATCCTCCGGCCGCGCATCTTTGTTGCGAATGATAAACGCAATCGGCGTTCCCAAGGTCTTTCCTTCCATCACACCCGACAACCACTCCACTTCATCCGGCTCGCGCAGCGCTCTGGCAGACACTCCCTCACTCCCTAACTCACTCACTCCCTCACGCCTTCGCTTCAACTCTTCCCGGATCATGTCGAAGTCGATAGCGATGCCTGCCGGAACACCATCCAGCACACCGCCTATCGCCGCTCCATGCGACTCACCGAACGAGGTGAAACTCCACTTGTCTCCGAAAGTATTCATCCTTACCAAATCTGCGGCAAAATTACTATAAAAATTGCATATATGCAAGACTTTACTGCATTTTTAAATTTTATTTGCATAAGCGGTGGAGCTGCGGGTGCTTTTTTTGTGTTATTTGCTGCGGTGTTTCGTCAGTCAGCCGACGGTTAACCGACAGTCAAGGCTAAGGTACTACCTCGGTAAGGCACCTGTCACTTCCCAAAATTTTGTCCTTTTTCGGTTGTAAATGTAGAAAAAACACACTATTTTTGCATTTTTTTGCGAAAAAATTTGCATATGTCAGGAAAAAGCAGTACTTTTGCACCCGCTTTTGAGAAGAAGCAGTGTTCTTATACTTGTTAAAAGAATAAAAGATTGCGGAAATAGCTCAGTTGGTAGAGCACAACCTTGCCAAGGTTGGGGTCGCGAGTTCGAGTCTCGTTTTCCGCTCTTTTTTTTTGCCCAGATGGCGGAATTGGTAGACGCGTGCGTTTCAGGTGCGCATGCCGCGAGGTGTGCAGGTTCGAGTCCTGTTCTGGGCACTCAAGCGCAGGTGGTGAAATTGGTATACACGCTACTTTGAGGGGGTAGTGGTCGCAAGATCGTGTGAGTTCGAGTCTCATCCTGCGCACAAGAAAAACAGACAGCTTTCGAGCCGTCTGTTTTTGTTTACTATTCCTCGTCTTTTTTTTGTTTCGCCTCGTCGAACATGGCTTTCATCGTCGGGTTGCCGTAGGTGAGTTTTTTGACCGACAGGTCCATGGCGTTGTTGTTCGCCAGGCGCAGCTGGTTGGCCGAAGTGGTGAGCGCTTCCTTCACTTTCTCGAGGTTGCGGATAGAGGTGTCAATCTGCTTGATGGCCTCCTCGTAGTTCTTATGGGCGCTGAGCACATGTTTGCCGAAAGCGTCCTGGAAAGCCGCTAACTTATCTTCGAAATCCGTCACATCGACCTGCTGCTCCTTGACCTGCGCCAATTCACGGCGGGTGTCGAGGCTCTTCTTATTGGCCTGACAGAGCAGTGTGATGAGGGGGATGAAGAACTGCGGACGGATGACGTACATCTTCTCGAAGCGGTGACTCATATCGACGATGCCGCCGTTGTACAGTTCGCTCTCGGGTTCGAGCATCGACACCAGCACCGCATACTCGCAGTTTTTCTTCTTGCGGTCCGAATCCAACTTCGCGAGGAAGTCTTCGTTCTTATGTTTCGACGCCGTGTCGTCGTTCTCGTTCTTCATCTCGAACATGATAGACACGTACTCGATGCCGTCGTCGCTCTTGTCGCGGAAGACGAAGTCTCCCTTCGTGCCACCCACCACTTCATTGTCTTTCTCGAAATAGGCGTTGGGCATGATGGGCCGCAGCAGTTGGTTGAAGAGGGTCGAGCAGTGTATCTCCAGCGTCTCGCCCACCATCTTCGTGGACTGACGAAGCTTGAGGTCCTTGTAATACTGCACCTGCTCCTGCGCCGCCTTCAGTTGGGCATCGAGGCGCATGTACGACTCGGTCGCTTTCTGGCGCACCTCCATGACAGCCAGCTGTTTCTGTTGCTCGGCCTGCTGGTTCTGCGCCTGCAGTTGTTGGATCTGCGCCTGCAGTTGCTGCAGCTGCAACTGGTTCTGCACCTTCTCCGTCTGCAACTGCGCGGTCATCTTCGCCTGTTGGTTCTGCTCTATCTCATGGAGCCGGCGACTCAACTCGTGCTCGAACTCGGAGTTCTTCACTTGGTTGAGCAGCGCCGCGTAATCGCTCTCATCGACGGTAAACACGTTTCCGCAATGCGGACATTTCAGTTCTTTCATAGGGTATTTTCTATTTGCGCTGGCAAAATTACTACTTTTTTTTCATTTACGCAAATAAAAATTTGGTTATATCCGAAAAAAGTTGTAACTTTGCACCGCAAAGTTTGTGAATATGAGAAAGTATATCCTTCTATTACTCGCGCTGATGGCGATGAGTGGTCAGGCTCAGGTGAGCGCCATCTTAGGCGACTGGCGCACGGTGGACGACAAGACCGGCGAGAAGCGGTCGATCGTGACAATCTATAAAGGTTCGGACGGCCTGTATTACGGCAAGATCAGCAAAATGCTGATGTACACGGACATGGACCTGAAGTGCGACCAGTGCAAGGGCGAGGACTACAACGCCCCGATCGTAGGCTTGGTCATCATCCGCGGCATGAAAGCCGAGAAGGGCGAACTGGTGGGCGGCAAGGTGCTGGATCCCGAGAGCGGGAAGTTCTACTACGGAAAGATATACCTCAAGGACGGTAAGCTCGTGCTACGCGGTTCGCTCGACAAGCGCGGGTTCTTAGGGCGCAACCAGACATGGGTGAGATAATGAGTTAGAGAGTTAGAGGGTGAGAGGATGAGAGATATGGTTTTAGTATTTGCTTCAAATAACGCGCATAAGTTAGCGGAAGTGCGGGCGATTATGCCGGCAGGAGTGAGGGTGCTCAGTCTGCACGAGATCGGTTTCGAGCAAGAGATCGACGAGACGGGCGTGACGCTGGAGGAGAACAGTATGATAAAGGCCCGCACGGTGGCGGACTTTATCAGCAGTCAGCCATCAGTATTCAGTAGTCAGATTGACGGTGTGTTTGCCGATGATACGGGTTTGGAGATTGATGCGCTGGGCGGCGAACCGGGTGTCTATACCGCGCGTTGGTACTTGCAAGATCCCGGCGCCAAGGAAGCAAAAACGGACCTGGAGAACTTCGCTCGCAACCGCGCGAAAGCCTTGCGCGAGTTGAAGGACAAATACAACCGCGGATGTCAGTTCCGCACCGTTATCACGCTGATAAAGTTTTCAGCCATCAGTGATCAGCATTCAGCCCTTCAGGTGGAAGGCATCGTGCGCGGGCGGATGGCGACCGAGGAATACGGCGAAGGAGGTTTCGGGTACGACCCGATATTCATTCCAGAAGGCTACGACAAGACCTTCGGCGAACTGCCGGCAGAGTTAAAGAATACAATCAGTCATCGTGCACGCGCGCTGGCGGAATTAGTTAAGGTGATCCATGATTAAACGACTCACATATAGCGTTCTGTGTCTGCTGCTGAGCCTCCCCGGCATCGCAGGAGAATGGACTTCGTACTTCGCATACAACAACGTCACGCAGATTGCGATGACGCCCGACAAAGTGTATGCGGTATCGGACGGCAGCCTCTTCAGCGTCGATAAGCAGACGGAGCAACTCACAGTATATAACCGCCAGTCGGGTCTGAACGGCACGAACATCACTTGTATCGGTTACGACGAGGTGTCCAAGACCCTGATCATCGCCTACGAGGCAGGCCGCATCGACCTGATGAACGCTCACGGCGTCAAGTATATCGGCGACCTGTACAACAAAGATATGACGCAGGAGAAGACGATATATAACATCACTATCCATAACCGCACCGCCTATCTGGCCACACACTATGGCGTGCAGCTTTTCGACCTGCGCGACCACCGGTTCACGGACAGTTACTGGCTGCGCCCGAACGGCGAGGTGACGCCCGTCAAAGATGTGCTGCTCACGGCGGACAGTATCTATGCCTTCGCGGACGACAGTCTCTACTGCGCGAAGTTGACGGATAACATCGTGGACTATCATTTCTGGAAGCGCGAGAAACGCTCGGCGCGCATCGCTCCCGATCCGGACAAGGGCATATCCTACCACGACGAACTGAGCGACTGGTACGCCGGTCATGCCGAAGGGGTCGTGCGTCAGACGGCTACCGAACGCTTGAGTTACAAGCCCGAAGGTCCGTTGAGTAACATCCCCTATTGCGTGCATGCGGACCAAGGCCTGTTGTTCGTCGTACAAGGCGGACGATGGAGTTCACAGGACGAATGCCCCGGCGTCGTGATGCGGTATGACGGCGCACACTGGATCAATATTCCTAGAGATTCGATTGCTTCCACACCGTCCGAGAAAGTGCTGGACTTCGTCAATGTAGCGGTAGATCCGAACGATAAAGACCATTATTTCGTCACCAGTTACGGCACCGGTCTGTATGAGTTCCAAGGCGCACAGTTCGTACAGCGCTTCATTGCCTCCGACGACAACACCTTAGGCGCCGCAGTGCCGGACGCTCCTGCTACCTACACCCGTCTGGACAACGCTTCGTTTGATGCGCAAGGTAACTTATGGATGCTCGATGCCGGCGAAGTGCCTTATCAACTGGTATGTCTGGATGCCGACCGCCAATGGCACGGTCTGCCGCTGATTGCGGGTTCTGAGCAGATTCCACTGCATACCCCGGGCGGACTGGTGATGGATCGGATGAATCCCCACTATAAATGGATGGCCGCAGCCCGGTATAATCCCGGTCTGTTCCTTCTCGACGACGGCGGCACACCTTTTGACGCTTCGGATGACAAGGCAGTAGGTCGCAACGAATGGGTGACGGAAGACGGGCACGCCGTGACGGCCGACGAGATTCGCGCACTCATGCAGAGTTCCGACGGAAGCATCTGGGCAGGTACCGAGGTAGGCATCGTAATCATCGACCCCAACACCGATTACTTCACTTCCGACCTCTGCACGCGGCCTGACTTGACCGACCATAACGGCGAGAACCCGATGACCGAACTGAGGATCACCGCCTTGTGCGAAGATGCAAACGGACAAATATGGGTGGGCACAGAAAATCTTGGCATTTACGTGCTCAACAGCACCGCCACCGAGATCCTCGCGCACTACACGACCGACAACTCCTCCATGCCATCCAACGGCATTCTGTCTCTGACCTGCGACGAGCAAGGGAAGATATATATCGGTACCGGTAACGGACTGGTGGCATACGACGACTCGTCTATTCCGGAGCATAATTACAGCACTACCGATGCAGAAGGCCGCGAGTTAGGATCCATCGAACAATGGCGCCTGCATCTGTCCTATACCAACCCGACGCAGATAACCGCTTCGCCTTCCCGCATCTACGCCGTGGCGGACGGTTCGCTATTCTATTTCGACCGCGCGTCCGAACAGATTGAGTACATGAGTAAGGCCACCGGTCTGAACGGCAGTTCGATAGCTCGCATCGCGTATGACAGTCCTTCGGAACAACTGATCGTAGCCTACGAAGACGGTCGCATCGACCTGGTGGACGAAGAAGGCGAGGTGCGTCAGATGCCGGACCTGCACCTCAAAGCCAGTTCGATGTCCGTAGCCATCAACGCCATCTCCAGCGGCAAGAAATATGCGTACTTGTCGATGTCGTTCGGTATCATCGCCATCAACCCGAAGAAGGCTGAGATAGCCGACACCTATTATATCGGCGAAGACGCTAACGCGGTCAATGTAGATTTTGCACTGGAGTTCGGAGACTCGCTCTATGCCTTCACCGACGGCTATCTGTACAGCGCCTCGTTGCGCGACAACCTCGTCGATTATTCATATTGGCACAAGACCGCACTGCCGGCAGGTACGATAACGAATGCCTTCCTCTTCCGCAACACCTTGCATATGCTGCTGCAGAACCGCTTGTACAGTCGGGTCAACGGCACATGGAGTCCTGTCAATAACACCGACATGCAGTGGGTTCACTCGGAGGGAGGACAACTGTTGGCTTCTGTCTCCGGCAATCTCTATCGCGTCAATGACGATTACACGCTCACCGGCTTAACCGGCCAATACACCGCCATCAACGACGCGCTCTACTCCATCGGCCAATATTGGTTAGCGCATGAGAGTTTAGGTCTTATCCTGCTGCACTCCGGCGGCGACAAGATCTATTCTACGGACGGCCCGAACAGTAACATGGGTTATTTCCTCCATTCTGCGCACGGGCGCGTATACGCCGCGAACGGCGGACGCTGGGCTTCGCAATATATGCGGTATCCGCGCCTGAATGTCTTTGAAAGCAACAACTGGAAACGCATCCAACCGTGGGAGGTACGGACGGGCGACGGCGTATGGGGCATCGACCCCGTGAGCATCGCGGTGGACAAGTCCGACCCGGACCATTTCTACATCGCTACCTACACCGCCGGCGTGTTCGAATACAACCATGGTGTCCCCACCCGCTATGGAACACACAACAGCACCTTGGATGTAGCGGTAGCAGGCATTGATCCACAGTACTACACGCGTACGGACGGTACGATGATGGACGAACAGGGCAACCTGTGGGTACTGAATGCCACTGAAGTGGGTTATCCGGTACATGTGATGACGCCGGATCACCAATGGCATGCCCTCGACGAACGCAGTGGAGGATCGAATATCGTGCTAACCACGCCGACAGGCATTTGGACCGACCGCCGGAGTACCAAACGCAAATGGTTCATCGACCAGCGCTACAGCCCAGGCGTGTTCCTGCTGGACGACGGCGGCACACCGACCGATGTCAGCGATGACCGCTGTCTCAAACGCAGTTCCTTCGTGGACCAAAACGGCAACACGCTAACCCCGGACTTTTTCTTTAGCTTCGCGCAAGATCACACTGACCGTGTATGGTTGGGTACGGAGAGCGGCATCCTCGTCATCCCGGCGAAGACGGATTTCTTCACGAGCAACAACTGCCGCCGCATCATCATCCCGCGCAATGACGGAACAGGTCTTGGAGACTACCTGCTGGGCGACGAACAGATCAACTGCATGGCGGTAGATGGCGGCAACCGCATGTGGATAGGTACCGCCAACTCGGGTCTGTACCTCATCGAAGACGACACCATCACCGTCGCGCACTTCACGGAAGACAACAGTCTGCTGCCGTCGAACGACATCCTGTCCATCACCATCGTGCCCACCACCGGCGAGGTGTTTGTCGGCACAGGCAAGGGTATCGCGTCCTACCGCAGCGACGCCAGCGAACCGCAGAAAGACATGAGTAATGCATATGCGTTCCCCAACCCCGTTCGACCGAACTACGGCGGAAACATCGCCATCACGGGACTGATGGAGAACACCATAGTGAATATCGTCGATGCCGGAGGAAACCTGGTATGCAAGACCAAGAGCAACGGCGGTACTGCCGTCTGGGACGGTAAATTACCGGACGGCCGCCGCGCGACACCGGGTGTCTATACCGCGCTATGCAACGCCGCTGGCGGGCACACAGTAGTGAAGATTCTCGTGATACGCTGATGTCGAACAAGGTACTAACGAACATTCGCAGCGCGGTACTCTTTCTAATACTGCTCTTCCCGAACGGCTATGCCTGCCTCATGGCCAGCGACCTTGCCTCGCCGATGAAGGTGTTGGCGTACCTGCTGGTTGTCGCTGTCGGCGCATGTATCCCGATGCTTTTCCTTCGTCGAAGGGTGTATTTCCTCGTCTTGGGCGCGCTGACGATGTGGTGCGCACCGATCGAACTCGCCAGTCTCTACCTCAACCATAACCCTGCCACCACCACGTTTGTGGGACTGATATACGCGACCAACGCGCACGAAGCGGCCGGTGTGCTCGGTGCGGCCTGGCCGCTGGCGGTACTATGGTTCGTGGTGTGGAGCATCTATTTTGTTCTGGCCGCCCGCCAGCCCAACGAATGGATGATTAATCGGCGCATCGGAATATGGGCGGCGGGTATCGGTCTTCCGGTTCTGGCCCTGGCGGCTCTCCTTTTCTTCAGCGTCTATGCACGCCGTATCTACCACATGCAACGTCCCCGCGAAGTAGCTTCGCTCGCAACCGAGTTAGTGCTGCTGAAAGGCCATAAGATATACCCGTATAACATCTACCTCAACTCCTTCCGGATAGCAGTGGAACAGCGGGAGCGCAAGCGTATGGAGCAGGCGCTGCAGCCCTTCCGATTCGGGATAAGCGCGCCCGCGGATGCAGAACCTGAATGCTACATCCTCATCATCGGCGAAGCAGCGCGCAGTGCCCATTTCGGCCTGAACGGGTACACGCGCAACACCACTCCACGGCTGATGCAACGAACCAACCTCGTCTCCTATCCGCATCACTACTCGCAGGCAGGTACGACCGAGCAGTCCTTGCCGCATATGCTCAGCCGCGTTCCTGTCACCCGACATGAGGACGTATGGACGGAGAAGAGTTTGCCCGAAGCCTTCCAAGAAGCAGGATTCAGCACAACGTGGCTGACCAATCAGGCACGCATCCTCTGCACCGAACGCGTCAAGCACGCGGTGGATCAATTCTACGAGACAGGCAAAGATATGAGCGTCACGAACAACTACGACGGACTACTCTTAGCCCCTCTGCAGCAGCGCTTGACCGAAGGCGCGAAGAAGCAGTTCATTGTGCTGCACACAATGGGAAGTCACTGGCGCTATGATAGTCGCTATACGCCTGATGATGAGCAGTTTACGCCTACCTTAGGTGCGGATTTCCAACTCTCGATGATTCGGCCGGAGAACCGCGAGCGACTGGTCAACGCCTACGACAACACGATAGTCTATACCGACCGGTTTATCGACTCCGTCTGTGCGCTCGTGGCGCAGCAGCATATCCCGGCGGTGGTGCTCTATATGGCGGACCATGGCGAGAACCTCTATGATGATGAACGGAACTTAGTGCTGCACGGCAACTACAGCGCCAGCCGATGGTTGTTCCATGTGCCGCTGATCGTATGGTACAGCGACGAATACGCGGCGCTGCACCCGGAGAAGATCGCGCAACTGCACGCGCATGCAGGCTATTACGACAACTCGTCGGTGCTCTTCGCCTCGATGCTCGACGCGGCGGGACTGAACTATACAAACGACACTGCGAGTAACGCGGCTATGCGTACTCGCAGTATCTTCTCTCCCGGCTACCGTGCTCCCGACACACTCTTCGTGCTTACCGCCGAATGGGCATGTGTCGCGCTGGAGGAACGTTAGCCCTTTATCAGTTTCATAAACTCCTCGCGGGTCTTGGCTTGATTGAAGACCCCGGTGAAGTCAGAGGTCACAGTCATAGCATGCTGTTTCTGCACGCCGCGCATCTGCATACACAAGTGCTCCGCCTCAATCACCACCATCACGCCCAAGGGATCTAAGGTGTTCTGGATACAGTCCTTGATCTGCGTCGTGAGGCGCTCTTGCACCTGCAAGCGGCGGGCGAACACATCTACCACGCGGGCGATCTTGCTCAGGCCCGTGATGCGGCCGTTCGGGATATACGCCACATGTACCTTGCCGAAGAACGGCAACATATGATGCTCGCAGAGCGAATAGAAATCGATGTCCTTGACCACCACCATCTGACGATAGTCCTCCTCGAAGAGCGCCGAACGCAAGATAGCCTCCGGGTCTTCCCGATAGCCCTTGGTAAGGAACTGCAACGCCTCACCTACGCGGTGCGGGGTCTTCTTCAGTCCTTCGCGCTGCGGGTCTTCGCCGATCTGCGTCAGAGTGGCTTCCACCGCCTTCTCGATAGCGGCAGTCACTTCCGGATTGCTGTGAAACGCTTGCAAATCCATTACTGCAACACTTGTATTTTATCCCGTACTATATAGGTATCGCCCATCACGGAGGGGAACTGGTCCACGAAGAGTTTCTTATACTGCTTGGCCTCCTCGTAGGTGCGGAAATCGCCCAGGCGCACCTTCCAGAACGGCGGCATGTACAGCACATACACCGTCTGGTTGATCTTGTCTTTGATCTTCGCCTCCAGCTCCAGCGCTTCGGACTTAGCCACCTGCTGCTGGTTGGACGAATATATCTGTACGCGGTAACCGTCGATCTCTACCCATTCCATCTTTCCTTGCATAGCCGCTTGCAAAAGTGCGCCTACTGCAGAGTCCTGCAGCACCTCTACACCCGGCATCGAGTCCAACAGGTTCGGACCCGTCACCCGCAGCGAGTCATTCGCGCGCAACTGAAGCGCGGCGAAGACCATGCATACTATGATCGTTATTCTTTTCATGTCTGTCTTCATTCAACAAGTTCCGTGCCATTAGTAACGGAAGGACGAACCACCGACGAACTCGCGCAAGAACGATGTAGGCGGAATCTCACGTTCGGGAATCGGAACGAAATACTGCAGGAACTTCAGCAGGCGGTGCGCCTCCGTATATTCGTCGCAGAACTTCGGCACCTCTTGCAGGATCGGTTCGGCATGGCGCTTGAGCACCGCGAACTCGAAGATCAGGGCCGAGTTAAACATCACATCCGCTTCTTCCTGGAACGGATACACCCAGCGCGTCTCTCCGCGTACGACCGACGGACAGCGAGCAATCGTCTCGCGCGCCGAGTATCCGCGGTACTTATAGTCGCGTACGATGCGGCGCAACAGACGGATGTCGGTGGTCGGAATCCAGTTATGGTTATCAATATTGATGGTCGTCAAGGCCGAAACATAGATCTTGAAGGTCAAGTCTTTGTCCACATCCGGCAGGATGCACGGATTGAGGGCATGGAGTCCTTCAATCACCAGCACAGAGTCTTTCTGCAGTTTCAGTTTATTGCCCCGGAACACCCGCTCACCCTTGGTAAAGTCATACGTAGGCAGATCCACCTCTTTGCCGTCCAGCAGGTCGTGCATCTGCTGACGGAAGAACGGCAGATCGACCGCCTCCACATGCTCGAAGTCCCATACGCCGTTCTCGTCCTTCGGAGTGTCCACACGGTTGACGAAATAGTCATCCATCGAGAGCACCTCCGGGCGCACCCCGTCCACCAGCAACTGTATCTGGAGTCGTTTGGAGAAAGTAGTCTTTCCGGAAGACGAAGCTCCGGAGATAAAGACGATCTTCGGCCGCTTCTCAGCAATCGCATCGGCTATCTGCGCGATTTTCTTCTCGTGCAGCGCCTCCGCCAATTTGATCAACTCAAAGGATTTATTCTGTTTGCACGCCACATTGAAGTCACTGACATTATTGATGCGCAGCAGTTTGTTCCAGCGGTTGTACTCCTGAAAGATGGAGAACATCTTATCCTGCGTCACCTCATCTTCGAGCACCGTCGGGTTGTTACGATTCGGGATACGAACCAACAGACCGTCCTGGAAGAGGCGAATGTCGAATACATTGATATAGCCCGAACTGGGCAGCAACACATTCGTGTAATAGTCGATATAATCGCCCATCCGGAAATAACGGCAGTAGGGGTTGCCCAGCGCTTCGAAGATAGATGACTCGTTGTTATAGCGCTCAGCGAACATCTTGATCACCTCTTTTGTCTGCTTCTCCTCTTCGATGATAGGCCGGTCCTCCGCGATGATCTGCAGCATCCGCTCCTTGATCGCCTTCACCATCTCACGCGTCATAATGGGCGGTTCTTTCTCGTCTCCCGGATCGGTCTCTTTGTCCATATGCCACTGGAGCGTGCAGTAATAACCCTTGCTGATCGGGTGCTCTACGCGCATGTCCATCTCCGGATATAACTCATTCACCGCCGCGCCTAACACCATGCTCAGGGTACGCACATACGCACGCATGCCGGCCGGGTTACTGGCGTCCAAAAACTCCACATCTTTGGGTTTGTAGAGCAAGAAATCCAAGTTCTCCACCTGATAATTCACCAGCGCCGCGATGATCGGATATTTCAACTGGATACCCAAGCGGTCCTTGAGTTCAATCAGCGAGATTCCCCGCGGCACTTCGTGATACGTACGCGTGTTCTTGCAATAAACGGTGATGGTCTTCTCCATATGTTTAGCGATTAACGATTAGCGTTTAACGGTTAACGAGGGCGTCTATCTCCAGCGCCTGCGTCAGCAGGTTGCGCATGTCCGACAACCGCACTTGGTTAGCGGCATCGGAGATAGCTTTCTCGGGTTCGGGATGCGTCTCGATGAACAGTCCGTCGATACCGACCGCCAAGGCGGCTCGCATCAGATAAGGCACCATCTCACGGTTGCCACTCGTGATGCCGTCTGAACTCGACGGTTGCTGCACGGCATGCGTAGCATCGAAGATCACCGGACATCCGAAGCGGCGCATCTCCGCCAGCGAAGTCATATCAACCACCAGTCGGCCGTAACCGAAAGAACTGCCGCGCTCCGTGAGCCATACATGTCCTTCCCGCGCTGCGCCCGGCGCCACCTGCTCGATCTTCTCTATCGCACCGCCGAGATCCCAAGGCGCCATGAACTGACCTTTCTTCACGTTGACGATCCGACCCGTAGCCGCAGCGGCTTGCAGCAGGTCGGTCTGGCGACTTAAGAACGCCGGTATCTGCAGCACATCCGCCACTTCTGCCACCGGCGCACACTGCGCGCTCTCATGCACATCCGTCAGGATAGGCAGCCCCAGTTGCGTCTTCACTTCTTCGAGAATCCGCAGTCCTTCGTCCATACCCACACCGCGGGCAGAGGCAGACGTACGGTTCGCCTTGTCGAAGGAAGACTTGAAATAGAGCGTAATGCCGAGGTCATAGCATAGACGCCGCAGCGTTTCTGCCGTCTGCATCACAACATCTCTATTCTCTATCGCACACGGGCCGCTGATGAGAAACATAAGCAGTTATCAGTAGTCAGTTATCAGTCAACAGCTTTATAGACACGTGCCCACTGCACTTTCAGTTTGCCTTCGCCGCCCTTCTCAGCCTTCGGCAGCCAACTCTGCGCCAAGAAGAACATCGCCTCTTTCGGCAGACGGTTCGGCAAACGAAGGATCTCGAGGTTATTGACGTACCAAATCAACTCGTGCTTCGTCCAGCGGAAGGAATACACGTGATACATCGAGCGCAGCACGCCGTTGATATCCGCCATCTTTGTGTCCTTGCCGTTGACAAGGCCCATCTGGTGGTTCTTTCCATTGTAATGATAGAGCGCGATGATCGGACTCTTTAACTTACCGGTTGCCAGGCCGAAGAAATGATGACCTGCTCCCTGGCTACGCACTTTGGCCATGAACAGACCACTCTCTTGCGCAAAAGCCTCCTTGGTATTCATCACATCGGAGGTGTAGTCGAACACCTGCTCGATGAAGCCTTTCTTCTCGTCCCATGCCACCGCGATCTTACTCTCCTCGCGCGTCTCGATATCCATACGACCTTCTACATGGAAGGTGTTCTTGCCGCCATTATACGCCTGACGTTCCGTGGTGCGCGAATGACCGTCCTTCATCGCCGGATTGGCATAGCCGAAACCCGGTTTCCAGTTCTTGGCACTCGACATGTCGTCGTCGAAAGCCGGACGGAAGAGCTCTGCCCAGTCGATCTTCTCTTTGCGGGACTCGAAAAAGAACTTGATGTCGTCCGAATTGGCCAACTCCAGGTAACGCTTCTCTTGCTTATACTCCTCCGAGTGCTGCCAGCGCTTGTTGTCCGCCCACAGGTCGTGACGCTGTTTGAAATCAGCTGTCTTCACCTCTTTCTCCAACTCCGTCAACTGACGCAGTTCTGCCGAATTGAGCACCTTGGTGTAGTTCTTGTAATACGACGAGTAATACAGCATGTTATACGAACGGATCTTGGAATCCGTCAAGACCGCCTTCAGGCTCTTGATCTTCGCGAACTCCGGCGTCTCGCGGAACTTCAGGAACTCCTGGAACTGAGGATCCTCCAGCGCTTTCTTATACCGGCGGATGGCGCTCGACCCCTCCAGATTCAGGTACGCTGTCATCTTGCGTCCTTCATCCGTGTCCTTGTACTTACGCGATACCAGTTCTTTCTTGCGTGCCTGGAAAGCGCTGCTCTCAACGATTTTCTTCAACGCATTGTACTCCGCCAATTCAGGCGATTTCTCAATCTGACGCCAGCGTTTAACACGCTCTTGCATGTCATAAATGGTTTTCTCAAATTGCTCGGTAGAGAGCATTTTGCCGGTTAATCTGGCCGTAAATAGATTCATAAGAATATGTGTTATTTGTTATTTGACATTGGTCATTTGCTCATAGAGCTCTTCGAGGGTATCCACGAAGATCGGTTTGCAAACCTGCTGCTGAGGAATAAACTGCAACTGCTCCATCAACCTGATCTGCTGCTTGAGCGGTTCATAGAACGCCTCGTGGTTCAGCACAAAGATCGGCGTACGGTGTTCGCCGACGATACCGGAAGAGGTAGCATCCATCATCTCGTCCAGCGTGCCATAACTGCCCGGCAGACATACGATCACATCCGAATTGGAACGGATGATCTGCTTGCGCTCGGACATGTTCGCCACCATAATCAGGTTGTCGCAGTTATTCGCCTGTCGCCCGGCAGCGATGATACGCGGCGGGATAACACCAATGACAAACGCGCCCGCAGCCTTCGCCGCTTCACTCACGCGCGTCATCAGACCTCCCGTAGCGCCACCGTACAGCAAGGTGTGACCGTTTTCACCGATCCACTTGCCCAATGCATCTCCGAGCGCCAAAAACCGCTCCGGTATCGCATCTTTTGCCGAACAATAGACTGCTATTCGCATCATGCATCAATATTTGCGTAAGTAGCGTTCTCTTCGATGAACTCTCGGCGCGGCGCTACATCGTCACCCATCAACATCGCGATTGTACGATCAGCCTCAGCTGCGTTCTCAATCGTCACCTGTTTGAGCACACGGCGAGCGGGATCCATCGTGGTCTCCCACAGCTGCTCGTCACTCATCTCACCCAGACCTTTGTAACGCTGGGTCTTAATCTGCTTCTCATCGCCGTTACCGTAGTTCTGGATAAAGGCCTGACGCTGTTGGTCGTTCCAGCAGTACTCGCTGTAATTACCCTTCGAGCACTTATAGAGCGGCGCACAAGCGATATAGAGGTGGCCTTGCTCAATCACTTCTTTCATATGACGGAAGAACAGAGTCATAATCAGCGTAGCGATATGGGCACCATCGACATCAGCATCAGCCATGATGATCACTTTATGATAGCGGATCTTGCTCAGGTTCAGCGCTTTCGGGTCCTCTTCGGTACCGAACGTGATACCGAGCGCCGTGAAGATATTACGTACCTCCTCGGACTCGAATACCTTATGCTCCATTGCCTTCTCCACGTTCAGGATCTTACCGCGCAGCGGCAGGATAGCCTGATGCACGCGGTCACGACCGGTCTTAGCCGTACCACCTGCGGAGTCTCCCTCTACCAAGAAGAGCTCGCACTCTGCCGCATCTTTCGACACGCAGTCCGCCAGTTTACCGGGCAGACCACCGCCGCTCAACGGACTCTTACGCAGCACGCTCTGGCGCGCATTACGCGCAGCGATACGCGCTTGCGCCGCGAGGATCACTTTCTCTACGATGCGTTTCGCATCATCCGGGTGCTCCTCCAGGTAGTTCTGCAGTGCCTCGCTCACAGCCGAGTTCACCATACCTGCAACCTCCGAGTTACCAAGCTTGGTCTTCGTCTGACCTTCGAACTGCGGCTCTGCCACCTTCACGGAGATAACCGCCGTCAGACCTTCGCGGAAATCGTTCGGGTCAATGGTCGAGTTGCCGTCTTTGTCTTTGAGTTTCGCCTTCTCCAGCATCTTGCTGTCCTCCGCGTATTTCTTCATCACACGCGTCAAGGCAGCGCGGAAACCGGCTACGTGGGTACCACCCTCGATGGTATTGATATTATTGACGTACGAGTGTACGTTCTCGTTGAAGTCGGTATTGTAGATCATCGCCACCTCTACCGGCGTGCCGTATTTGTCGGTATTGAGATGAATGACCTCCGAGATCAGCGGCGTACGAGTGCCGTCGATATAACGAACGAACTCGCTCAGACCCTTCTCCGAGTAGAACTCCTCCTTCTTGCAGTTACCCTCGGCGTCAATGACACGCTTGTCTTTGAGCACGATCTTGATACCTGCGTTCAGGAAAGCCAACTCGCGCATACGGTTAGCGAGAATCTCCCAGTGATAAACGGTCTCGGTAAAGATCGTATCATCCGGCCAGAACTGCACGAACGTACCCGTCTTGCGTTGCTCCCAGTTACCCGTAGCTTCCGCCTCGGTGATCGTATGCACCGGCGCCAAGGGTTTTCCCTTCGCATAGTCCTGCGAGTGGATTGCACCGTCACGATACACCTCTACGTGCATCTTCGTCGAGAGCGCGTTCACGCAGCTCACACCTACACCGTGCAAACCACCGGAAACCTTGTAACTGTCCTTGTTAAACTTACCACCGGCATGGAGCACCGTCATTACAACCTCAAGAGCCGATTTATGCTCCTTCGGATGCATATCGACAGGAATACCACGACCATTATCCTGAACCGTAATGGAGTTGTCCTCATTGATATGCACGGCGATCTCGTCACAGAAACCGGCGAGGGCCTCATCAATGGAGTTATCCACTACCTCATACACCAAGTGGTGCAAACCCTTCTGCGATATATCACCGATATACATCGCCGGGCGCTTACGCACCGCCTCTAATCCTTCGAGCACTTGAATACTCGATCCATCATACTTTTCTTGTTGCTCTTCCATTTTGTATTGTAGTATTATATTCTTCGTCTTTCTCGCGTGCAGGCGCGCCCCGAGCGCGCGCACATACATTCAGGCCGCAAAATTACTAAAAATATTTGAAATAAACAAGGATTTTAGGAAAAAAATCAAATTTATTTGGATTTTGTTCGTAGAAGCCTTGTTGTTCGCACAAAAAAAAGAAGAATCACCGCGTGGTGATTCCTCCGTTTGACCTAATTGCGTACGCCATTACTGGCTGCTTATTCTTAGCCGCAAGGGCACGAATAAGCTGTCTTACGCCAGCTTGTTCACGAAGCGAGCCAACTTCGACTTGAGGTTAGCAGCCTTATTGTCGTGAATGATGTGACGCTTAGCCAATTTGTCCAGCATCGAACTTACCTTAGGCAGAGCCTCAGCAGCTGCTGCTTTGTCAGTAGTCTTGCGCAGGTCGCGCACAGCGTTACGTGCGGTTTTTGCGTAGTAGTGGTTGTGTGCTTTGCGCGCTGCCGTTTGGCGAATACGCTTCAAAGAGCTTTTGTGATTTGCCATCTTTGTTTTTGTTTTTTGTCCGACTCGCGGACGATTTAGTAATATCCTTTAGCCTTGAGAGGATCGGCCTCAGGACTTGACTTTAGGGAAGGTCTTTTGTAGTGCCAAGGGGAATCGAACCCCTATTGCAAGAATGAAAATCTTGAGTACTAACCGTTATACGATGGCACCGTCCGACGAAAAGCGGGTGCAAAGGTACTGCTTTTTTTTTAATTGACCAAATTTTTTAGCACTTTTCTGCGTTTTTTTCTAAAAATCTCGCTGCCAAGTACTCCTGCTCGGGCTGTCCGGGCGTCGGAAGGAGCTCTATCTGTACCTTGCTGTTTCCCTTTTCTGCATCCAACAAACCCAAGGCATTCAGGTCCATAATCGTCGAGTATCCGGAGCGAACAATGATATGCTTGGCACCCGTCAAAGCAGCCGCCAGTTCCGCATCGTCCATATGCGGCACAATGCTTATTTTTCCCCGCTTGAGACGGGTGTTCGGACGATGCATCAGCCCCTGTACAATCAGCACCGACTGCTCGGTGTCCTGATACCGCGCCAACAACTCCTTCTCCAGCATCGTGCGCTGCGGTTCTAACCCACTCAGTACCGCCACCACCTCATATTTCGGGGCACTAGGAGTACTCTGATTATTCGAAATCCTCTGATCAAATCGGCTCAGCGGACCGATATAACTGATCACTGAATGCTGATTACTGATTACTGTCGGATGACTCAACTCGCCCGCAAGACTCTTTTCCGGTTCCTCATAATCCGGCACCCACACCTTATTATATCGCGTATATATACGTGCGTGCAGGCGCGCAGCAAGCGGTTCCAACCACCGCCAACCCTTCGGCAGCATGATATGCAACTGATGCGTCAGATAGACGCATTCAACATCTGATGGCTGATGACTGACTACTGACGGCTTCTTTAGGAAAAGTCCGAAGCGGTTGTCCGAAACGATCCGGTCGATGTGTTCCTCTTTTAGAACCGCCTTGAGGATTGCATGGTCTTTGACCGCCCACCAGAGCAGTTTGGGCATGGCGCAAAGCATCGCGCCCACTTGACGGGAACCTTTGCTATACCGCAGGTTAAGCGGCGCCAGATAAACATATCGCAGTTTTGGAAAATGCTTGCGAAGTAGTGTCAGACTCTCGCCGTCACCTCCGAAGATGACTTCATGGCCTTGCTCCAAAAAACGGTGCACCAGCGGCACACAACGGCTGGCATGTCCCAGCCCCCAGTTCAGTGGTGCAACGAGAATCTTCATGCAGAGATAGAGACATCAAATCCTTTGGCGATCAGCGGCGCCGCAATCGCCTCCATTTGCTCGCGGGGAATCTTATACAAGTGTTCTTCGGGGGTCTTGCGGTCGATGACGTAGATCATGATCTGCTTGGGCCGCAGCGTCTCCACTGCCTTATACCACGCCGCCAACTCCTCGGGCGTGGTGTTGTCAATCGGTTGACCATTATGTTCGCCGCGAAGGAAGCAGGTCTGCAAGATAAAATCCCCATCAAACTGCGCCAACCACCCCATGATCGTCTGCACGCGCAGATGTTCGTTTACCGGCAAGTCAATGCGCCGCATCATCTCATCGGTCGCCGCATCCAGTTTGAGGATACGATTGTCGCATAGCCGCAGCGCCTTCACCACCTCCGGCCGCCCCAACTGCGTAGAGTTGGACAGCACCGACACTTTCGCCTTCGGGAAATACTTGTCGCGCAGCGCGCAGGTGTCTTCGATAATCCCCAAGAAATCCGGATGCAGGGTCGGTTCGCCATTCCCGGAGAAAGTGATCACATCTAAGGCTGAATGTTGAGAGCTGAGTGTTGAGAGCTTCTCTTCCAATGCCGCCTTTACCTCCTCGCGCGTCGGCAGTTGCGGATGCGACACCGGTTCATTCCACCCGCATTCGCAATACACGCAGTTGAACGTGCACAGTTTATGCTCCAGCGGCATAATCTCCATGCCGAGACTGACGCCCAAGCGGCGGCTGTGAATAGGTCCGTATGCGATTTCTTTGAAGAGCATTCAGTCGTCAGTATTCAGTAATCAGAGGTTAATAATGCGGTTGCCGAGCAGTTTGCAAATCTCATTGCGCTGCGCGAGCAGTTGCGGATGGTGTTGCAACAGCAGCATCTGGCGATCGACATCGTTCTTGGCTTGCGCCTCTTTGAGGTCTGCCTCCAAATCCGCGATCTGCATATTGATAACCGTCAGTTTGATCTCGTAGAGCAACTGCGTCACCAGTTCGCCCAAGCGCGCCTCGTCTTTCGGCGCATCCGCCTGGTATTGCTCGGCGATCATATCCACGGCGAGTGCGCTGACTGCAGGATCGGGGTGGAACTTATAGAACTGCTCCGCCTTAAAATCCGCATCTTTGCAGTGGCGTTTAAACTCATCGATGATAGTTTGGTAAACGGGTTGCGGCGGTTTAATCTCATCGCCCTCGAGCGTATAGATGATTATTTCTCCGACAGAATAAATGGTTCCTTCCACTTCCATGGGCCGCTCGCCGTAGCGAACGACAAGTTGCATGAGATTATAGTAGTTCTGCTCTAATTTATTAGAGGATACTTGATCTAAGAATTGAATATCATTCAACACGTCATTTGTGTCTCCCTCTGCTTCTGAAGGAACACTTTCTATACTTCCATCCTCGTGCCTTTGTTCTTCTTCACGGCGCTTTTTTTCTTCTTCAATCCGTTTTTTACGTAATGTTTCCGCGCCTTTCATTAAACTTTGCTCATCCACATGAAGCTGCATTGCGCAATCTCGGATATAATTTCTTCTTACAATAATATCCGGAATCACAGCAATAGAAGCTGCAATATCTTTCACCAGCGCCGTTCTTTTTTGCAAATCATTACCGGCCTCCTTACTGAGTAAAGCAACCTTGAACTGGATGAAGTCCGTCTGGTGCTCTTCGATGTAACGGATGAACTCCGTGGAATCATGCGTCTGCGCATAGCTGTCGGGGTCTTCGCCGTCCGGCAGCAGCACCACCTTCACATTAAAGCCCTCCTCCAGGAACATGTCGATACCGCGCAGCGCCGCGTGGATACCCGCCGCATCGCCGTCATACAGCACCGTGATATTACTCGTGAAGCGCTGGATAAGTCGTATCTGGGGTTTCGTCAGCGCCGTACCACCGCTCGCCACTACATTCTCTATACCCGACTGATGCATGGAGATCACATCCATCTGGCCTTCTACCAGGTAGCACATGTCCGCCCGCGCGATAGCTTGTTTGGCTTGGAAAAGACCGTACAACTCGTTGGTCTTCGAATAGATCAGACTGTCCGGCGAGTTGACATACTTGCCTACATTGTCTTTCTTCTTCAGAATACGCCCCGCGAAAGCGACGGGTTTGCCGCTGACGGTGAAGATAGGGAAGATGACGCGGTCGCGAAATCGGTCGTAGAGCCGGCCGTCTTCACTCTTACCCACCACGCCGACACCAATCTTCGTATCCACGTCATTGGTGATGAACTCCTCTTTGAAGCCTTTCTTCTTCAGGGCCGCCGCCAAGGGACTGCCTTTCTCCGGCGAGTAACCGAGTTGGTACTTACGGATGATATCGTCCCTCAGTCCGCGTTCGCGGAAATAACTCAGACCGATCGCCTGACCTTCGGGCGTCTCCCATAACTGGTCCTGAAACCATTGGTTCGCAAACTCATTGACGATGAACATCGACTCGCGGTTGTCCTGTCGCTGCTGTTCCTCGGCCGTCATCTCGCGTTCCTCGATCTCGATGTGGTATTTCTTGCCGAGTTGCTTGAGCGCATCCACATACGAGCACTGCTCGATCTCCATGATGAAACCGACGGCATGACCGCTCGCGCCGCATCCGAAGCATTTATAGATACCTTTCGACGGACTGACGGTGAATGAACCCGTCTTCTCGTTGTGGAAAGGACAGAGCCCGATGAGGTTCGCGCCGCGCTTGCGAAGCGTGACATAATCGCTGACGACCTCTTCAATCTTCGCCGCAGCGTAGATGCGTTCTATGGTTTCGCGAGGAATCATCTTAGTCTTTATACCAGAAATAAACGCCGAGTTTGATGTTCCACTGGTCCAGACGTCCGCGAGTGTGGTTGCCGGTCGAGAAGTCCGCATTCTTGTACGGGTTGATCAGACCGAAGTCATAGCCGCCGCGCAGGAAATAACGTTTGTACTGGAATCCCGCACCGACACCCCAGGTCACATTCAGACGCTTCAAGGCATTATCGGACGTATTATGGGTCGGGTCCATATCGTCGTCGCCTATATTATAGGCACTGAAACGCTGACCGTACTCTATCCGTATATCTCCGGACATAGGAGGATCCTCAACCTGCTTGTCTATACGCATGGTGAAATCCAAACCGCATTGCAGCGACGGACCGGTATAGAGAATCAGGTAGGTCTCTTTCGCCACCTCGAACTTGTACTGCCAATCCACATACAACTCCAACTGGTGATAGGTGATAAGCATGCGGGTTTTCGGATAGTCATTAATCGCAGACACCGAACTCCACTTGCTGTTCGACATACCGAAGGTATAGTTCAAACCGATCGTACTACCGAATCCCGCGATATAACTGGCGTCATACACGAGGCCGACCTTGAAACCGTTCAGCTTCACGGTGTTCGCCAATGCCTCTTTGGAGTCCGGACTGTTCAGTCGCAGTATCGGTTGGGCCCAACCTACCTGCACACCGAATCCTTGTTTGGGCAGATCCACAGCGAACGCACTCGCCGCCATCACTACCATCATCAATGTTACAAAACTCTTTTTCATATCTATAAAATCATCAATTATCAATCATCAATCTTACGGAATACATCCTCCGGACTGATCGGTCGTATGTCTTCCGCCCAGAAGAAATCCGCCAGTCGATCGGCGCCGCCGGGAATCTGGTCGAGCGGGAAGAGGATTCCCGTGGTCTCTTTGGTGAACCGCAGGCGGTAGATATTCCGGTTTCGCACATACGCGCGGATATAACTGCTCTCCGTCGTGTTCATCCCCACATAACTGCCGTCTTCTTCATCCCTCGGATAGTAGATCGTCAACGCATTGCCGCTCACGTCTATCGTATGCACCTCGCCGTCGGTCAGGTACGCGGTGATCTCCTTGCCGCTCATCTGGTCGAAGATATCAAGTGTGTCCTGCAGCACGCATATCGCGTTCGGTGCACCTACCGCATGATCCACTGCTCCGTTGACGATATACACCACGATACTATCCGCCGCGATCTGTTGGTTGTTGTTCCAGCAGATAGGTGTCGTGTAGAGGTGGATCGTCGAGTCCGAACCCAGATATACCATCGAGTCGCACACCATTTGCATGTCATCTCTAAATATACGCGCCTTGTGGTGAGCGCGCACGCGCCGGTAAGTGCTGTCCGCCAGGGCTGAGTCCGCAAAATGCAACTCTTCCGTGAACAACGTGTCGGCGTGTATATACGCCACATGTACGCTGTCGGACCAGTCCACCATCAGCGCACTGTCGGTCGCATAGCCGCGGCTGTATTCTTCGTACATCTGTCCGTACTCGCCGTAGAGCGTCGCCCGCTGCGCCGTGTCGCGCATCTCCATGTGGCCCAACACCTTGCCAAAACCTATCTTCTTGTCGTAATAGATCGTGTCACCCGTCATCGACTTGCCGTCTTTATGCTTCACCAGCGACCGGTCTAACAGCATCGACTGCTCGCTGTCCGTGTTGTACCACCCGCGCGAAGTGGTGATCGTCGTCTTCTCTTCGTACAGGATCGTCGTCGGACTGACGATATTCGCCACCTTCGTATCCGTATGGTAGATCAGCGTGTCACTCGTCAGCACGAAATTGGGGTTCGTCAGGTGCACCTCTTGCCGGAATAGCGCCTGTTTGGTGTTCGGCACGTACTGCCCGCGAACGGAAGTGAGGGTGTTGAGCGAGTCCTGAATGACGCCGCCCGAGTAGTAATACGCCACGCCCCGCGCACGGTCGTAGTTCAGACTGTCGGTCGTCAGCACCGTGGGGTTCTCCTGCTCCCGCCCGTGTACCATCCGCACATGCCGGCGCATACGCGCGAGCTTGGTGTTGCCGTTGTAGTACAACCGGTCGCAGAAACCCTGTAAGGTGTCGCCTTGCTCGAAACGCACATGTCCGAACGCATCCAGCGAGTTGGTCGTCTCGTAGAAATACGCGCTGTCGCAGAACATAAGCGCATCGTCATGCCGGAAGCGCACGTTTCCCCGAAGGATCTGTGCGTCGGCGATGCGATCCTGGTCAAAACTCAGCGTCTCCGACCGCTCCAGATACACCATCGTCTGCAGTAATATGAAGATCAGTGTAGCCACCCGGGATATTCAAAGTCGCAGCCTTGCCACTCGGGGCTGATCTGCACAAAGGTCGTCTTTTGTTTTTTCAGGATCCAGTCGCGCAGCAACTCCTGGCCTTTCTGTGCCTCCAACATCGACTTGATCGTCTGGAAATCATCGGTCAGGTTCGCGCGGTGCACGTCGGTCTTCTTCTTCAGCCGCACGATGGCGCATACCTCGCGGTTCTTCGACTGGTCCATCATCACGAACGGCTGCGACACTTCGCCTTCCTGCATTGCGTATATCTGCTTCGCTATCTCCGGCGCCAGCTCCTGGTACTCGAACTTACTGCCGCCCGTATTGGGGTTGATCATCAGACCGGCGTTCATCACTGTGTTCTTGTCTTCCGAGAAGCGCAGCACCGCCTGCTCGAACTGCATACTGTCCGCCAATATCTGCTGACGAATACTGTCCAGACGCTCTATCGCTTTCACCTTGTCGCTCGCGCTGATGCGAGGACGAAGCAATATATGACGGCAGTTGATGCGGTCGCCTTTTTTCTCGATGAGTTGGATGATATGATAGCCGTACTCGGTCTTCACGATGCGGCTCACGCGCTTGGGGTCGTTCATGTTAAACGCCACCTCCGCGAACTCCGGCACCAACTGGCCCTTGCCGACAAAGCCCAACTCTCCACCGCGTTTCGCACTCTCCGTGTCCTCCGAATAGAGGCGCGCTAACATGCTGAAATCGGCTCTCCCGCTCTGCACGCGGTCCGTGAACTCACGCAGACGCTGCTTCACGCGCTCCGTCTCTTCCGTCGGCACGGCGGGCTCAAAACTCAATATCTGCACCTCCACCTGCGCCGGCATCATCGGGAGCGAATCCAAAGGCAGGGTGTTGTAATAACGGCGCACATCCGCCGGCGTCGGTTTGATGTTCGACGTCAACTTCTGCTGCATCTGTTGGATAATCATCTGATTGCGCACCGCCGTCATCATCTCCTCGCGGATCTCACTGCTCGTCTTGCGGAAATACTCCTCCATCTTCTCCTTCGATCCGATCTGGTTGATGTAGTAGTTCATACGCATGTCCACCTGGTGACTCACTGACGACTCACTCGCCTCGATGGAGTCTAACTCCGCCTGGTGCAGGTAGAGTTTCTGTACGGCGAGCTGCTCGGGAATCACGCAATACGGATCGCCCGCTATCTGCTGTCCTTCGTACTGCGCACGCAGACGCTCCTCTTCCACTTCGCTGCGCAAGATCGCCTCGTCGCCTACTACCCATATCACCTCGTCTATCACTCCCTGCGCCTGTAAAGGTGAGAGGTGAAAGGCGAAAGCTAAAAGGAAAAATCCTATAAACTTTAAACTTTCAACTTTAAACTTTACCTTATTCATAGAAATGTATTTTTCGTTTTTGTATCGCCTCGTTGTAGAGTCGCTCGCGCTCCTTGCGCATGAACTCCACCCGACGGGCATTGAGGATGATCTTCTCTATCTGCGGACGGGCGTACTCCACCGGCATCGCCTCGCCGCGCATGCTTTTCTCTGTGATCTGCAGCAGATAAATCTTCGATGAATCCGCCACTTCTATGTGGTTCGACCCCTTCAGGCGACTCTCCAAGTCTGCGCGCTCGATAGGCACCAACCGGATGATCTCCGTGGTCGTCTTCCATTGGTCCACAAACAGCTCATAGCCGCTTGCGTTCTGATAGACGTATTTCTCGAGCTTGTCCAGCGACTGCGCAGCCATCCATTGGCGTAATTTCTGGATGTTCGGCGCGTCGGACGGAACGACCACCAGCATTCCCTTCATGATACTCTCGTCGAGCTTAAACCGCTCGGGCATCTGTTGGTATAGCGCATTCACCGTACTGTCCGTGATCGTCTTCGACATCCGGCTCTCCACCAATCGCTCCTCGTACGCCTGCGCGTATAGCGTCCGGCGATAGTCATCTACCATGGTCTCTATCTGCGCATTCGTATGCGACATCGTCGCGTCGTACAGCAATATATCCTGCGCCCACTGCCGTATGAACAACTGCGCCGCACGCAGACTGTCTTCGCTGTTCATTCCTAAAGTCAGCGAATCCAAAGTCGAGCGGTATAGATAATGCCCGTTCAACTCCACCGCTGCGCCGGACTGCTGTTTCTTCTCAAACGCCTGACATCCGTAGAGCAACAAACATGCCAACGCGGCAACTATAATCCAAGTTCTTTTCATATCGTTTTTGTTAGCGGGTGCAAAATTACAAAATAATTTTGAAATACGCAAATTTATTTTCTTACAATCGTGTACAACCGATGTCCATCGATGGTCTCAAACGCCTCCGGCAACGCTATTTTCGGCGCCGCCACACCCTCGCCTATCGTGATCTCCGGCGCCACCTCCACGTGTATCTCATCCCATATTCCGGTCTCGAGAATATGGTTCAGCAGCGTCGCTCCGCCTTCTACGAGTATCGAGTGGATATTCCGGCTCGCCAGGTCCGACAGTACATACGGCCAGTCCGTACGCTCGCGATACACGATTGTCTCGGTTTCATCGGAAAAAATCCGGGCGTCGGCAGGTATCCGGTTGTGCCTGTCCAAAGTCACGCGGATGGGGTTGCGTCCCTCCCAGTGGGTGTTGAGCAAACGGGGATTATCGAGCAGCACCGTGTTCGTGCCCACCATGATCGCCATGTTCTCCGCCCGCATACGATGCACGATCTTTTTCGTCTCCGGCGTCGATATCGCGAGCGCACCATTCAGGTGCAAATCATCAATCATCAATGAGCAATTACCAATACAGCGACGACGGTCGATGTACCCGTCGGCAGTCTCTGCCCATTTCAGTATCACGTACGGTCGTTTCTTCTCGTGCAGGCACAGGAAGCGTTTGTTCAGTTCGCGGCATTCGTTCTCCAGCACGCCTACTACCACTTCGATACCCGCGTCGCGGAGCATCTTCACGCCTTTGCCGGCAACCAGCGGATTCGGGTCCAACATTCCTACCACCACGCGACCTACCCCTTTCTCGATGATCAATTTCGCGCATGGCGGCGTCTTCCCGTAATGCGAGCATGGTTCAAGACTTACAAACAAAGTGCATGTAGATAGGTCTGTATTCTGTACTCTGTATTCTGTGTTCTCGAAATGCTTGAAACAGTTCACCTCCGCATGTCCTTCGCCATATTTCTCGTGCCATCCTTCCGCAAGAATCTGTTCGTCGCTGTTGCGCACCAGCACCGCACCCACCATCGGATTGGGCGCTACGAAATACTCCCCGCGGCGGGCTATTTCAATACATCGTGCAATAAAATTTGCGTATTCCATTTTTTTGTAGTACCTTTGCAGCGTGAAACAACTGATTAATGATATTACTGCGCAACTTCTTCCATGCTATCCGGAAGACGAGGCCCGTAGTTTAGCTTGGTGGATTGTCGAAGAAGAAACAGGTCTCTCTCGCTCTCAAATCCTAAGCGGCTGCAAAATTACAAAAAATTTTGCACATGTGCAAGAGGTGATAGACAGATTATTGCATTTTGAGCCGATTCAGTACATTTTCGGGCACACCGAATGGTGTGGTTTGGACCTCCGCGTCACTCCCGCCACCCTCATTCCGAGACCTGAGACAGCAGAACTCGTCGAGCGCATCAATCATCAATCAACATTCATCAATGATCAATTATCAATCCGTGTCCTGGACATTGGTACAGGAAGCGGTTGTATCGCTCTCGCCCTCAAAAAAGCGCATCCGGAATGGCATATCACCGGCATTGACATCTCTCCCGAGGCGATCGCCGTCGCTCGCGAGAATGCCCTCCGCAATAATTTAGAAATTGACTTCCATGTAGCAGATATTTTCTCCGATTTCAACGAGAAAAATCAGCAATCAACAATCATCAATCATCAATACGATCTCGTCGTCTCCAATCCGCCATATATTTGTGAAAGCGAAAAATCTTCCATCCGTCCGAACGTTCTGAATTTCGAACCGCACTCCGCCCTCTTTGTTCCCGACTCCGATCCGCTCCGTTTCTACAGAAGAATTGCTGAACTCTTAAAAAATCATCAATCATCCATACGGCGACAGCAGATCGGAAGAATCATCAATCATCAATCATCCCACTTCTTTTTCGAAATCAACGAAGCTTTTGGCGAAGAAATGAGAGACTTACTCGCCGGTTTAGGTTATACGGATATACTCATCACGAATGACATCTATGGAAAAGCACGAATTATCGAAGGCAGAATGGTTGGATAGATGCGAAGCGTACTGTGCCCGATCGGAGCACTGCGCAGCGGATGTACGCCGTAAGTTATACGAGTGGGGCGCACCCGCAGAAATCGCCGATTCCATCGAGGAAATTCTGTACGAACGGGACTTCCTGAATGACGCCCGTTTCTGCAATGCGTACGTACATGACAAGGTGGAATACCAGCGATGGGGGCGGGTGAAGATCCAAGCAGGTTTGCGCGCATTACAACTGCCCGAATCCGAAATAGCCAAAGCGCTCGATTCCATCGAGGAAAAATGCTATTTCTCCAACCTCCGCAAACTCATCCAGGAGCGCCGCTCCGACTCCGAAGACAAACGTCTCCGTTTCCTCATGCAACGAGGTTTTACGTATGAGGAGATAAAGAAAATCTCACACGCTTAAGACATATTGGCGAAGCCATGCATCGATGTCGTCGATATCCGGATTGACGTGTTTACGAACGATTTGCCTTCTATGGTAGATCGTTTGCTTTTGAACGTTCAGTACGATAGACATGTCATTATCCGAAGCGCCAATGATAGAAAGGATGGCAAACTGCATATCCGATTCGGTGAGTTCCGGGTATTCTGCACGGAGACGACTGATAGCGCCGTCCAAGGCCTTGTCAATCGAAGCGATTAACTCATCCAGACTCTCTTTGTTCATTGTTAACTGCTCATCGCGGTAAGTCTGTAACCATTTCGGGAATTCCACTTCGTTTCCCCTCATTCGCTGCATTTCGATTTCGCGGGTGAGGTTCACTTTCTGTTGTAACCGCTCGAGTGCCAGTTGTAGTTGCTGCACGTATTTATTCCGGAGGGCTTCCAACTGCATGGTTTGTTCGCGACGTCTGTGCACCCAATAGCGCCACGAAACAAGGAGTAACAGTACCAAAACGGCCGATAACAGAACCAATACTACTGATATTTTCTGTTGCCACTGCCGTTCACGTTGCGCTTCTTGCGCCAGTTGCTGTTCGCGCGCAACATCGTAATGTAAGGATAGCGCGTAGGTGCGCGCGCCCGCATCGCGCTGGAGTTCATCTATCTTACGGTCGTATAAGTCTAATAGGATGGCATAGGCACTATCCGTTTGTCCGCGTTGACAGAGAATTTTGCTATTCAGGTAGGCGTAGCTTTGCTCAAACCAATAGGTGTAGGCCGAGTCGGTAGGTTGTAAGTGCTCCAAATAATAGGCAGCCGAGTCGGTGGCATGCTGCGCTAAGAGTAGTTCCACAATCTCCGAATTACGCGAAGGGACACCATACTCTTCCGTCAACTGCTTGCAGACCGCAAGGCGGTGCGCCACACTATCCGGGAAACAGAGTTGGTAGCGATAGGCATCGATATCGAGTAACAGGATCTCACTCTGTGCTGCTCGCGCAAACTCTTCCGCTTGGGAAAAGTACCAAAACACGCTATCGCGCTCCCCATTACCGGTAATGACCATGGTTCGCGCGATGTCACGGTATAGGCATGACAGAAAGAGGGCATTGCTGTCAGGGTTGAGCATTGGAATGGCTTTCCGATAGTAATTTTGCGCGATGTCATACAGCATATCACTTTCGGAGGTGTTGCCTAAGCGAAACCACGTCAAGCCCAATAATTGATTTCGTTGGGGCGATTCGGGCAAAGCAACCAAGATCTCTTCGGCCTGCTTAAAATAGGTAGCCGAAGACTCATACTGGCTTGTGTGATTCGAAGAACTTCCCTGACGATATAATTCTTCTGCCTCTTGTAGTCGATTTTGGGTGTTTTGAGCGTTAAAACGGCAACTCTGCGCACAAAAAGTCAAGCCCAAAAGGAGTAAAAATTCTACGCGTACAACTAATTTTTTCATGTCGATTTATAAGTTATTGATTTTCAGTGTGTTTCGGCATCTAAAAGACAGGGCTCGTACAACTGCTAAATTTGTACATGTCAAATAAAAGCTGTACCTTTGCACTCGAAATCAGAACCCAATTTACGCTGCAAAATTAACACTATTTTTCCATATGTGCAAATTTAACGTTCATATTCTTGCGATTTTGTGCATTTTAGGTGCATTGAATGGTATTTTACATGCCGAGTCAACCGTTGTGCTGCGCCCAAGTGCTGACGCGCTGTGTACAGCGAATCCTTTCATCACCTTCGCACAGGACTTTACCGATGACGGTTATTTCGGTAATTCTCACCGCTTTATGTACGAAATTTCTGCGGACGGTGTCACCTGGACTCGTTTGGCATACTCTCAAAGCTCGCCCACATGGGGTTATTCCCAACGTCCAATCAACTTACAGGAAGGTTGGTATCGTGTGCTGGTGGCCCGGGAAGACGAGTTGGACAAGCCGGACAGGTGGATCGTGAGCGAACCGGTGTATATGGAGAAGATTGAAGGCGGATGTACTCCTTATCGGTTCACTTGGCCGGATGAGATCTCCGAGAATGTCTGTCCGCACGGAACTATTCTATTCCGCGAGGACTTCGGAGGCAATGATCCTTCCGATCCGATCACCAGTCCGACGCCCTTGGCTACGATGAGTTCGAAATATCGGCAAGTCTTCGACGTGCAACGCACCAGTCCAGCCAGTGGTAGTTTTATCGTAGCCAAATACGGTTGGCAGAACAGTCTTCAGCCCAGCACTACAGACTGTATGTATTCTCAGTGGTTTATTCAAGACGACCACACCTATTTAAATGATTACACGCGCGGGTATGTGTTAGAGGTTGATGGACGCGGAGGAAATGAGGCCTTTTACACCACTACCTTTCCTGTATGTCATGAGTTGGATCTCTCTTTCTCTGCATACGTGGCGAACGTGTTGGAACCCGGGCATGACTTTACACGTCCCAAAGTGCGTTTTCTTATTCAGGACGAGTTGAGCAATGACACGCTCTGGGAACAGTCTTCGGGAATTATCGAGCCTGCGCCGTCCAATTACCGACAGTATGGCATTCCGACAACGATGTCCGCTCCTTGGCACCTCGTCGGCGCATCGTTTCATGTACCTGCAGGAGTAAGTTCCATTCGGCTGTCTATTTTTAACGACGAATCGAATTCCGGTGGCAATGATTTTGCGATGGACGACATCGAGATCCGGCTCTGCAAGCCGGAGGTGGATATCCTTTCCGAGCATGAGGCGTGCATGAACACACCGTATGTTTTTGATGCTACGGTCACAGCCGACGGTGGTTTTCAGCATCCGTATAATTACCTCTGGCAATATGCACCGGACAGTTTGGATTTCAATGACGAAGGTTGGACGAATGTGGTGTTAGGCGAACGCCTTGCTTTTGAGTCCGTCCAAAAGCGCCACGAAGGATGGTATCGGCTTTGCGTCACTTCTGCGGGCATTGATGTGGAGACCGAGCAACATTGCCGCGCGATGAGTGAGCCGTTTCATCTAACGGTCAAGGAATGCTTGTATCCGATCATTGTCAATAAGTATAACTGGCAGTTACTTTGCGACAATGTGGCATTGCGGCGCCTTTTCCCGGATCGGACGGTGATGGCCTTTCAATGGTTTAAAAACGGCGAGGCTATTCCCGGAGCCACGATAGACGACTATGCCGAACGAAATGAATTATGCGGTGTTTTTCAGTTACGCGTCACTTTAGACCACGAAGAAGTTATTTGGTCAAACATCATAGAAATCGTCGATTCCATCGAGGAAATTCCGATTCGCGTACGCATCTATAACAGCCGCGGAGAGGAAGTAGATGAGAACCAAGTGACGCATGGTTTTTTCCTCTATCGCTATGAACAAGGAGAACATTGTTGGACTCAAAAAAGACTGATACCGTGAAAGCTTTTAAACTGATTATCGTCTTCTTGCTTGTGCCTCTTGCGGCACACGCGGAGCACCTGTTCGAAGTCGGGCTTCGCGCCGGCATGGCGGGTTATAATGCGCAATGCCATTATGTCTCGCCTGTTTCGGGAATACACGGCGGCGTGCTGTTGAGTTATGCCTACCATTCTCCGTACGTGGTGGGTGTGCGGGTAGCAGCTACCGTGGATCGCAGCCAAGCCGGTTTTAGCAAGATGGATTATACGGACAGTTATTCGGTGATCGATGTGGAGAATGAGGAGATGCAGGTGGATTATTCGATCGGGCGCCTGCAAGAGAAGTACACCACTTGGTCGGTTGGTATACCGGTCCAGTTGGCACTCGCCGGAAAGAATTTCTATCTCTACTGCGGGCCTAAAATGGTGTTTCCTGTGCAGAACCAATGGAGCGAGACAGCCGAAAATGCGGCACTCTCGGTGTATTATCCCCTTCGAGACAACCGGGTGTATGACTCCTATCCGCTTGCGGCTTCGCCTTCTTTCCGCGAAGCACAGAATGGCAGTATGCACATATCGCCGAAAGTGCAGTTTTGGTTGGCTGCGGAGTTAGGGTACGACATTCGCATTCACACCGGCGCGCGTATGGTATCCTATATATCTATCGGCGTGTATGTGGATTATTGTCTGTCGAGCATCGCGGCGGAGCCGTCCGAGCGCATATCACTCATTATGCTTTCCGATACACGGGACGGTTTTCCGCTTCACCGTATTCTGACGCCTGTTGTGGCGGCCCAACGTCAAGGGAAACGACTTGTCTCGTCTTGGAGGCCTCTGGATTTCGGAATTAAGCTCTCGTATCGAATTGCACCGAATAATTCTCGAGAACGAACCGTTTATCCCTGCCGGTGTTATGAAAAAGGCTATTTTTAATTTGCATATATCAAAAAAATATAGTAATTTTGCAAACAAATTCTAAATCGTATGAAAAACAGATTTTCTTTCTTGATGGCTACGCTGCTGTTAGCAGGCAGTACGTATGCAACCGTGTATGAGGGTGTGTGCGGCGAACACCTGACATGGAGTTATGACACGGAGACGGCGCACATGACCATTGAGGGTTACGGGGTGCTGAAGAACACCGTAGATAGTTTATGGTGGAACAAGCAGGTGATACAAGCTTCGTCGTGGGCAACGAGTTACAAGACCTATTATCCCTATAATTCCTGCAAGACGATTAGTTTGCCGGAAGGGTTAACAGGTTTCAGCGGCGCGACATTCAGGGACTGGTGGAACCTGACGGCGTGCGAGATACCGGAAGGTGTGACGAAGATCCCGGCGAATCTATTTGAGAAATGCTACAAGCTGAAAGAGGTCAAGTTGCCTAACTCGGTGGACACGGTTGGTCAATACGCCTTCGCAAACTGCACGACGATGGTGAAGTGCGATTTGGGCAAAGGGGTCAAGTATATCGGGCAAATGGCGTTCATGAACTGCTATTCCTTGAACTCTGTTCGCTGGTCGGACTGCTTGGAGGTGATTGACGGCAGTATTTTTGACGGCGAACCCAATTATGCGGAATACGACCAGAACGGTGTTGCCACTATTCCTCTTCGGGACACGCTGTTCTTCCCGGCTACTTTCCGATCCAATAAACAGATCTCGTGGTGTATCCACTACAGTCCTGTTATTGTATGGAATGCCAAGAACCCGCCGACGTCTTCGTCGGTATTCTATAATTTGTACAGTTATTGGAACGGCGATTTTATCTTCGGACCGGATGTAGAGTTTGTACCGGCCAAACTATGCCAACAGGTGCGCATGAAGAAAGTTGTGCTGCCTGAAGGTTGCAAGTATATCGGCGCCGGAGCGTTTGCTTCGAACAACCAACTGGACACCGTCATTCTGCCTTCGACCTTGACGGCTATTCACCAGGAGGCGTTTAAGAGTTGCTCGAAAATAAAGCACATCGCTATACCGGAGAAAGTAACCGCCATCAACTCATCGACCTTCAACGGTTGTACGGCGCTTACGCGGGTGGAGATGCCCGACGGTGTCAGCACGATAGGAGACAACGCATTTTCCGGTTGTCCGAACTTGGACTCGATTGTGCTGCCGAAAGAACTGACGATGATCGGCGGCAGTGCGTTCTCGGGCATCAAGTTACAAGATTCGCTCGTCATTCCCGACAAAGTGGTGTCTATCGGCACGAACGCGTTTGAGAACTGGTCATCGCTCAAGGAGTTGAGTATTGGCAAAAACGTCGTTCTCATCGGGGATAATGCTTTCAAGGGCGACAGCGCTATTACGCATATCACTGTCTGGGCCGTTAACCCGCCGGCGGTGTCCGAAGGAACTTTGGCGGATATACCGGACAGTGCTTGGTTGAGTGTACTACCGGATAGCCGTAAGTTGTACCGCCAACACCCTTACTGGGGTCGTTTCCGCATGAACGAAGAGCCCGACTCGGCGATGATCCAGCGGACGGTGATCGTGGATCCCGGCGAGACAACGGCGAACTTCACTTGGCCGACGGACAGTGCGGCTTCTTCCTACCAGATTGATATTTACAAGGATGGGGCGGTGTTCTGTAAGTTAACACTTGGGCCCAAAGGGCAACTTCTCGGAATTGCTTTTGCAAAGGGAAGCAATGAGCAAAAAACAAGCGACTTGCCCTATACCTTGAGTTTTATGGTCACCGGTTTGAATGTCGCCTCGCGGTATAACTACGTACTGTCGGCGCTGGACAAGACCGGCAAACCGCTGCATGTGTATATAGGTGCTTTCGCTACCATCGGTTTTCCGGGGGTAGTCATTTTAGAAGGCTACGAAGTTATTCCGACACCGCCGGTAATTCCGCGCAATCCGGAAGCAAAAGACGACCCGGAGGGTATAGAAGAAGTGCACGCAGACAAAGGCAGGCTCAAGATGGTGAACGGCCAACTGTTCATTATCTGCGGAGACAAGATCTATACGCTCACGGGGCAGGAAGTGAAATAAAAATTTGCATATATCAAATATTTGTTGTATCTTTGCAGGCGAATTTAATTTCATCTGCATTTTTTTTGCGCGTATATTGCTGAATATAAGGTAGTTAGAAGGATGTAGTAATGAATAAAGTCTAGGATTCATAGTCTCCAGTCTGTTTCAGGGGAGTGTTTAGGCCTTATTTTGAAACTACAACGATGGGAAAAACAGTTAAAAAAAGCCCAAACAACAAACAACAGAAAGTCAAACAGCTAAACAGATAAAATGGGAAAACACTTAAAGACACAGGTAATTGAGGGGTTGAAGGGGGCCGGGTTTACGTTCGAGGCTCTTCCGAAGGGATCCACACCTCATAAAAGGGGTGTGCACTATTGCCGTTGCAATTTGAGTATTAACTTTCTGATGGGTGCTATGGACGAGGAGAAAGAGGGGCGGAAGTATAGAAAGCGGATCGTGGTTAGGCCTGCGCGGTATAGGGACGGGCTGTTTGAGTTATATACCTACCATTTCCCGAAGCATTGGTCCGCGGCATGCGTGGAAAACAGGGAACTGATCAAGGAGGCGCAGCGGCGTGCGCATGCATTGGAAAAAGACTGTACTCCGGAAGGTTTGGAATGGAGGATTCGGTTCTTTGAGCACTATTTCCGCGTATTCAATAGAAAAGAGAAGCCGGAAGAGGGATTTAAGGCCTATTCGCGGTTTTATCAGTATACGTATGTAGCTATTTACCGGGAATTGAAGGCGGCGGCGCAAAAGGCGAAGGAGGAAGAGGTGGAAATAGAGGATATTTCATTCGAGCCTATCGATTTTCAGCCGAGATTGCAAGCCCTTTCGAGTCCTCTGAAGAGGGCGTACAACTGTTTTCAGAATATAAATTTGCAACCGCCTGATATTCAGATAGTTACAAATTTAGAAAAACCACCTCGTACAACTGCGAAATTTGCGTATGTCACAGAAAAGCAGTAATTTTGCACTCGAATTTAAAACTTAAAATCGCATGAAAAAGTTTTTACTAAATCGTGCCCTTGCGGCTGAGGAAAAAATCACGTTTTTCGGTCTGCTCTTTGCAGCGTTAGTATTAAAAGGAACATGCGCCTACGCGCAAGAGGATTTATCCGATCGTTACGCATGGAGGCTGGACAGTGTGATGTATTCGTATCCGCTGATGGATGGCGAAGATGAGGAATACGGGCGTAGGGGAAGACGCGAAGTGGTACGTTACACGTATGGCTTGGACGGTCTGCCCATTGACAGCGGGTTCAGTACGCTGGACTATGAAGAGTTTTACACGACCCGCAAGCCACTGCGGTACAGAATTAATATAGGAATGCGCAAGCACGAATACCGTTCGTTCGGGAAAAGCGGCAAGCACACCGTATTGCACTACGCGTACACGGACGAGAACTTCGTTGACACCACAGGCGGAGAGATTAATAACAGCCTGTTTGCATTGTATCAGAAGGACGAATATGCGTTTGACTCCACGCGTGTCATTTATGACGCGGACGGAGGAATCGTCCGTACGATTCACCATTATAACAAGACCACCACTCATTATAATTATACAACAGGTGCGTGTACGGGCATCGAAAGAGTGCAGGTTTTGGCGACAGACAGCACAGAAGACGAGAAGCAGTGGAGTTGCAATGTGACGACCGGCGTTTGGAGTTTGTCGAAAGACCTGCATCGCGATTATTCAAACCATCACCTAACGTACAGCGAGTCCACGCGGCGGAATTTTTATAGCGATGGAACGTTGAAAGAGATTTGGGTGGACGGCACGGGTTATAACGAGTTAGGAGTAAAGACCCGCACTTATTCGTCGTATAAGATTTATCAGGAGAACGGTGAGCCGAAACCTTTCCAACCCGGAGGATACGCATGGCGGGAGAATATTGAAAAGTTCGAAGGCGGAAGGATTGTTCACTCTTCGGACACGCGTACCAGTTGGTCCGATGACGGCATGCATACATGGAGAGGCAACCCGACCAAAGATTACGAGTACCTGCCGAACGGAATGGTTATCCGTACGGAGAATGGAACGGATAAATATATAGTGGATCTGCAAGGCAAAGACCATCTGATTTACCACCAAAATTCCTATTCCCCAGAACCTTATTACAGCCGGTATATCTATTACGACGATTTCACACTAAAGCAGCAGGTGGATTCTATTCTTACGAATGATCGCCGTGCATGGACCATTACCGATTTTGACGAACAGGGAAAGCAGATTCATAAAATAGAGAGAGTTCGCGACACGACGCAGACTGACTGGACCTACATACGCGAGGAGACATACGCAGAAGACTATACGGAGACGGTGACTCTGCAAAACAGGACACGCACTACTTCGCGCATTTATAATAATTACGATTTTGACAATCGGTATTCCTTGTTTGAGGAACAAGATGAGGACGGCAATTGGAAATCCAAGAACTCGTCCTGCTACTGGTTCAATGTATCTTTCGGGATGAACGGAGAACCCTTGACGGCTATACAGTACAGCCGAAGCAATGAACAGTGGGTTCCGTCTGTAATATATACATTCACCTATATACCCGAATGGAATCTATACCGTCGAGACCTTTACGGGTACAGCGGCGGGTATATCGATTTCTATACGAAAAAAGGGGAAAGTAAAGGCTGGTATTTACGCTACGCAGAAGGATATGTGCATTTGTCTGAATACGATGAATTCGGAAGAAAAACCAAAGATTCCGAATGCAGTTTTGACTCCGCGATGCATGTCAAAGACACGACTTTCTATACCGTTTACCGCTATTTCCCCGTAAGCAGTTGCTCGAAGGTAGCAGAGAGTACGAAGTACCGCCGAAACCCGGAGACAGGTGCCTGGGAGATCAGCGGCACGCCTTCCCGCACGGATAGTTACACACACGAGGTAAGGGACGAGAAAGGCAATTTGGCTATTGCCTATACGTTCAGCTGGGAAGGCGATTCCATTATTACGGACACCGCTGACTACAAGTTGGTTTATGATGCGCAAGGAAGGCTATACGAGCAGGGGTTAAACGGCTACGGAAGAACAGTAGTGAGTGGCGTAAATATAACCCGTAAGCGCTATCTGTACTATGAGGATGATGACCCGACGGCTTATCGCACGCTGCTTTGGTATGAATACACAGATCCAAAAAACAACGGTTGGAAGCCCGGTTTCACAACTGACGACCATACGCCTACGGTTTATGACGAAGCGGGCCGAGTGAGCGAACGTATCTCTTTCGATATCAGCAAGGACAATACACATGCCGTTCCGGGAGACAAGTATGTGTATTACTATGAAGAAGACAATCCTGACTGGATCACCCGGGAGCACTACAAGATGAACAACGGAAATTGGGACTGTGCGGATGTGACGAACCGGCGTTTATTGCTATCCGGTGTTGAACGAGACGAAGACGGCGATGTTACTTCCCGCTGGAAACGTATTAACACCTGCAGCGGAGTAGAAGACGAGTCTCTCCGGGTGTACTCATACGCGGCGGACGTGACTGCTTATCCCGTGCTTTCGCCCAATAGTTACCGCTTGGCCCACGAGGCAGATCTAGAGTACGGCGACTATGTTCAAGAGCAGCCGGCTTCCAAGCGCGTGAAAGCGGTGACTTACACCTACGCAAATAATCCGCGTCAGTCGTATGTAGCAACCTATCACTACACGGCATTGCGGGAAGGCTTGAAAGAAGACAGAATGCCCGTATCCATAGAACCGGAAGAGACGAGTGCCATCTTTACATGGGGTGCCGTTGAGGGCGCAGAGACGTATGTGCTGCATGTGTATTCCGATGCCGCACAAACGGAGGAGATATGCTATGTGGTGTTTGACAAAACAGGAAGGGTGATTTCTATCAATTTTGTACGTCATGCGCCGAAAAGATATGCCGAAGTGGAACAATTCACCTACACCTTGGACGGCTTGACGCCCGGAACGCAGTATTGGTACACCGTAGTGGGGCGCAATGCTGAAGAAAAAGCATTTGAATCCACCCACGGTTCGTTCCGCACAAAAGGGACGAGTGAAGGTACAGAAGATATCGATTTCATCGGGGAAAAAGAAAATGTACACAAGTTCCTGAGAGACGGACAAATCTATCTGATTTACGAAGGACGGATGTACGATGTACGCGGACAGTTGATAATTGAAAATTGATAGTTATGGTTCGCGCAATGATGCGCGAAAAATGCACGGAGATTTATATAAAAGATTTATATAATTAATAGATAGTTATATGAAAACGAAAGTATCTATTATTCTTGTTTGCATGATAGGGATGGCAAGCAACTTGCACGCGACGGTGTATAACGGCACATGTGGTGAGCACCTGACGTGGACACTGAATTCCGAGGACAGCACATTGGTTATCAGCGGTCGAGGAGATATGTCCGGCATGCGCTTCGCGAGCCAACAATTCCGCGATGTGATCAAATACGTTGTGTTTCCGGAAGGCTTGACCTCTATTTCCGAGTGCGCTTTTGGTGAGACTTGGAATACTTGTAAGAATCTGCAATCCGTCAACTTGCCGGACAGCGTGGTTTCAGTAGGAAAGATGGCTTTTCGATCCTGTGTCGGCATCAAAGAGGTTCGTTGCGGCAAAAGGTTGAAGAGCATCAGTGACTCCGCATTTGTTTTTTGCGGGTCTCTGGAACATTTGGAGTTGAATGACAGTCTGGAATCCATCGGTTACGGTGCATTCCTGCAAGACACCGCTTTGCGAGGGACTATTGTGTTTCCAGAAAGTTTGAAACGTATCGGCTACTATGCCTTTAACACGTACTCGCAGAAAGTTCGCAAGCTCACCGCTATCTGGAATGCCAAACATTGCCAGCATGACTACACCGACAAACATGGAGGTTCAGTGCTGTGGCGCTTTTCCAAAGTCAAGTTCGGAGAAAAGGTGGAATACATCCCGGATTATCTGTGCAGTTCCACCTATAACGATACAATTATTTTGCCGGAAAGTGTCGATTCCATCGGAAGTTATGCCTTTGCCTGGGGCAACAATCTAAAGCATATCGAGATGCCTTCCTCACTGCGGTACATTGGAAAAGATGCGTTCTATTTTTGTCAGCAACTGAGTTCTTTGCGGGTTCCGGAAGGTGTATCGGTAATTCCTCAAGCATTTTGTCAAGATTGCCAAGCGTTGACGGAGGTGGTTCTTCCCTCCACGACCGATAGTATCATGCGAAGTGCTTTCTCCGGTTGTACTGCGCTGCAGCACATTACTATTCCCGCCGGCACGAAGCACATTGATGAATATGTTTTTTTCAATTGTAGTGCATTGCAGGGTATCGACTTACCAGAAGGGCTGAAAAGTATCGGTCAGAAAGCGTTCATTAACTGCACCTCGCTTGAGTCGGTCACGATTCCAGAGGGCATGACGACCATTAGCGAGTCGGTGTTTGCCAACTGCAGCGCGCTGCGGGAGGTGAATCTACCTAACAGTATTCGTATTATTGAAGCCAGAGCTTTTCAAGACTGTTCATTGGACACGTTGGTTCTGCCGTCTGAACTGAATCTGATCGGTTCCGGTGCGTTTTTGAGCCAAAAGAAAATCACCGAAGTAGTCATTCCCGACGAGGTGCGCCATATCAGGAGCAATGCCTTTGAAGGTTGTTCGGGGTTAAAGAAAGTGGTCTTCGGCAAGAAGACAGCGATGATTGATGCCGAGGCGTTCAAGAATGACAGTATGCTCATAGAGATCCGTAGCCGTGCGGCGTACCCGCCGTTGGTAGAGAGCGCAACATTTGCCGGAGTACCGGACAGCGCATGGCTTTTCGTGCCGGTTCAGAGTATTGCCGCTTATGCGGAGGATCCTGTTTGGGGACGATTCCGGATGCCGAAAGAAGAGGAAATCAATTACGTGACGGTAGATGCGGAGGAGACGACGGCTAACTTTACCTGGCCGACAGACAGCACAGCATCTTCGTACCAGATAGATATTTACAAAGACGGTCCGAAATTCTGTTCGATCACGCTGGACTCCCGAGGCCGTTTGCTCGGCATTTCCTTTGCGCCCGGCAGGAACGCCTCGATGGACAATGCTGACAGCGGGATTCCATATTCCCTGAGTTTTATGGTGACCGGTTTGGAAGTTGCTTCGCGGTATAACTACGTGCTGTCGGCGCTCGACAAGACCGGCAAACCGATACATGTGTATTTCGGCGATTTTGCCACCCGGGGCTTTATCGGTGATCTATTATGGGACGGGTATGAAGTCATTCCCACTCCGCCTGTTATTCCGCGCAATCCGGAGGCAAAAGACGATACGGAGGGAATCGAGGAAACCGGTTCGGAGGAGGCAGAGAAAAAAGCCATTATTGAAGGAAGACTTCTCTTTATTACACCGCAAGGTATCTATGATATAACCGGAAAACGCATCGAGTAAGTAAGATTTTATGACACGCGTATTTATGTGGATAAATACTGTGCTGATAAGCATGGTATTAGGGGCGACCCATACCTCTGCGCAGAGTTTGACTCCATGGAGCGGAGGTACACAAATGCCCGATTTCAACGGAGAAATCTATACGATTCGGACGGCAGAAGAGTTAGCCTGGATCGCCTCTGCGAGCCGTACGGATGATTTTGCGGGAAAGACCGTTCGTCTGGCTGCGGATCTTGATTTAGGCGGCAACGGAGCCACCCCGTCGAGTTGGCAACCGATAGGCAGTGCCGCCATGCCGTTTCAGGGCGAGTTAGACGGAGGCAACCATGTGATTTACAATCTATATATACTCTCTTCACTCCTCCCCGCCGGTGCAGGGTTGATTGCCGAAAGCGGAAGCGCGGCGGTCGTTCACCATCTGGGTATCGCGCAAGGGCAGATCATGACGGATGCAGCGAGTAACGTAGGATGCCTGGTAGGAGTCAACCGCGGGCAGATACATCATTGCTTTAACATGGCGCAGATCATCGCGCACAACGGCGATAATATCGGTGGTCTGGCGGGTACTAATTACGGCGGGATCAGCTATTCGTACAATGCCGGCATCATCACCGACGGCAATAATCATGTAGGCGGATTGGTGGGGTTTAACAAAGCCTCAGCGGTTCTGAACAACTGTTATAACATGGGGTATTGCAAGGGCACCGACCATGTAGGCGCGCTATTCGGCAAGAACGAAGCGCCGGAGACGAATCTGACGATGGTTTATTTCGACCAACAGCTGACGCGCATGTACGCTACCGGTTACGGAGGTTCGGACCCGATTCTCACGGACAACACCCGGTACGCCATCGCCAAATCGTCCGATTTCATCGGTGAATTCAGTCCTTATTATGAGACTCCGGAGAATGAATGGCGATGCACCGCAGGAGGTTATGACAGCCATCCGCAGTTGGTTTGTTTTTGCAACCACATCGCCTCGGAGGTCTCCGTCAAGACCGTTTTGCTGGATGCAGAGACCGTGCCGATCATGCGTGCCGAGGGCGTTGGTGCACCGGAAGAAGGGAACACACCCCGTAACTCTATCGGTCTGGAGAGGCTGAGTAGCAGTGCGTTTGGTATGGGAGAATGGTTCTCGCCGAGTCCGGACGTAATCATCATTTCAAATCCCAAGGGAGCATCAGCCGGCGTGAGAAGACCTTGCGGCAACCAGGAGGTGATCCTTACAATCAGCTGCGGTCCGGCGGTGAAGCAAGTATATACGATTGTGAAGGGGTACGAGGCTTTCGACGCCGGCTTCTTGAGCGGCGAATATTCCGCCTGCTGGAATGAGGAGGAGGTAAAGTTTAAAGAGAAGAACAACAACGGCAAGGAGGCCACGGGCGGTAAAGACGACGAGCAGAAGAACCCGCAGAGCAGTTACCAATATCGTCTCATCCGCGACACGGTGATCACGGCGGAAGACGGCTCGAAGACCTATCTGCCGATGGACACTATCTGGCTGTGTCAGGAGGATTATAACGCATGGGCCATGCCGACCGACGTGCCAGGCAATTATGCCTTCCGCCGCGATGTACATGACGCGCAATGCAAGACCGAGTGGACGCGGTCGCAGGGGAGGTTGTTCCTGAAAGTGCGAAAGGAGTTCGACCCGGGAGAGTTGGCCGAGAAGCCCGACACGCTCTACGGCATTCTGCCGATGACGGCGACCATCCATAGTATCCAAGACGCGTCCGGAGGCGGAGAGGTGTTTCACTATAAATGGATGCTCAAACGGAGCGAGTGGGTCGTAGAAGAAAGGAGTTGGAAACCCGTGCCGGACGACACCCGTAATCCGTTGTATATCAACGGAGAACAGGTAGAGACTCCTTCGGTGACCTATAGTTTTGAAAAGACCGGTATGTACACCTTCACGCGAAGCGTAAGGGAAGAGGCGTGCAAGGCCAGTATGACCGAGTCCAGAAACCCGCATGTAGTGGTGGTTTTTGAAGCAATAAATCCCGGTTCCATCGAGAGTTTCAGCCGCAATCTATGTATCCCGGAATGCACGGACACGATCCATGAGACAGACACTGTCTCCGGCGGAAACGGGATTTATTCCTACCGATGGCTCTGCAACGGAGAGGAGATTCCTGAGAGCGACACGACCTTCCTGCCGCTGGGAAACATACCGATGGAAGCGGGCAATACGTATGTCTTCACGCGGCAAGTGAAGGACGACACGGGTCTGATGGACTGGCTCACCTCAAGGGGCAGTGTGCGTATCACCGTTTACGGCGGATACAGCGCCGGAAGTATTGAGCCGTTTGATCTGCAGGTATGTACTGACGCCGGCGTGCCGGACGAGATAACCGCCCGTATTGGCGAAGAAGAGCCTGCGCAAGGAGAGGCGGGTAGCTTGTTCCAGTATTGCTGGCTGGTCTATCGCGGCAGTACGGACACGAAGCTGATAGACACGCTTCATGTAGATGCGCCGACGTTGAACAAAACGATCCCGTTAGGAGGCTACCGTCTGACGGCGCCGGTGAGTATCTTCGTACAGAGAGCGGTGAAGAATATTCTTTGCGAGGGCGAATGGCAGGTGTCGGAGGGCAAAGCCTCGTGGCGCTTCGGCAGAGCAGAGAAGAAGACAGAGCGGATTGTTATCTGCGCCGGTGATCTGCCGTACGAGTACACCTATACGTTTGCAGACGGACATACGCAGACCTTCCGTTTTGCGGGAGACAAAGAGCGGTTTGTGGCGGCGGATGAGACTCACGAAGGCTGCCCGATGGAGGTGACACTGGTGAGCGATGTGCTGCCGGTGCCGGCGGTAGAGGTAGCGCCGGAGGTATCTGTATGCGAAACGGAGAACAGTCTGAAGATCGGCTACACGGTTATCAGCGGTACGCCGGAACGCTTCGACCTCTATTTCCCACAAGCCTCCAAAGAAGCGGGTTTTCGCGATTCCATCGGTGGTTTTCTGTCGGAAGAGGGTATTATCGAAGTCCCCATACCAAAGCGTGTGCCATTAGGTCCGCAGGAGGTGACACTGCTCTTTTACACCGACGAAGATGTGCCGGACAAATGCAAGCAGGCGAAGCCGCAGAAGATGAGGTTTAGTATCAACCTGGACGGCTACGTGCGGCGTAAGGGCGAGGACGTGGTCTATGTCGATAACAGTGGTATGCACACCGAAGGCGAACTTACTTTCGTAGCGTATCAGTGGTATCGCGACGGGGTGATGCTAAGCGGTGAGACCGACCAGTTTCTCCACGAGAACCCTTCGCTGGACGGGGTCTATCAGGTGGAGATGACGACAGCAGACGGAACGGTTTATCGCAGTTGTCTCTACGCGATGTACCCCAGGCAGGGAGTAGAAGAGGTAGAAAGCGAAAGGAAATGTAGAAAAATCGTCGAGAACGGGCAATTAGTGCTGGTGGTAGGCGATCAACGATATACGGCTACGGGGCAAAAGATACAATAGGTATAACCGATGAAAATTCGCGCAAGGCATAAGGTCTGGGTGTTGGTCCTCTTTCTTCTGGTAGGAGGGGGCATGGCATGGTCGCAAAACGCGTTCGCTCCGAGCCATTATATCGACATAGAGGCAGGAGGCGGCGTAGGCGGTCTGGGCTATGAGTTGGACGGCGGAAGGACGTATGTAGCTCCTTCGTTCTCTTTCGGCGCAGGTTATACATGGTTCTTCCTTCCGATAGCGGGTCTGCAGACAGGAGTCCGGCTCACGCGTATCGCCACCACCGCCATGCTGACCGAGCCGATGGAATGGCGCACGGCTGCGGACGACGGGAGGCTGCGAGACTACATGGGCGAAGAATACACCCACCGGGCATCCTTCAACGACTGGAAGGAGCGTGAGCAGATGTGGTTGTTGCAGATACCGATAGGTCTGCGTTTCCGCCATTTCGCCAGTACGAACGCCCGCTACGGGCTACATGCGGCAGTAGGTGCATTGCTCTCTGTCCCGCTGCGATCCACCTATACCCTCCTCTCAGGCGAAGTGACCCATACGGGATGGTATGAACAATGGCGATTGCTGCTCCATGACCTGCCCGGACGGTTCGA
>JAEEGL014243043.1_pt1 | contig 47170 bp, 36 predicted proteins | sample 9134231 | NCBI WGS metagenome assembly JAEEGL01 (sample SAMN16246548, study PRJNA631951) | gut metagenome | biome: gut microbiome; feature: rumen; material: fiber-attached | host: Bos | place: Iran: Karaj | collected 2018-10
GTATACCGCCGTCCTCGCATTTTTCGGCGAGAGTGTTGAGACGCTCCAAAAGGAATTTGGTGCGCTCCGAAATGCCTTCCGGTTTCTTATCTCCACTTTCGGCTTTCTTCTCGCCACTTTCCTCTTTCTTCTCACCGCCTTCATCTTTCTTCTCTGCCGACTTGATAGGCACGGTGTAGGGTTCAACGCCAAACTTGTACTTGCAAATTTCGCTTTTGAGTTTTTCGGTCGCCTTGCGGTCTTTGATCCACTCGGCGTTATACTGTTTGAGTTTGTCAACGCCCGAAATAACGATTACTGCAAGCGAAAGGATAGCGCAAATCACTTTGTTGGTCCAAGCAAGACCCGTGAAATAATCCAAATCGACTGTCAATATCGTTACCGAGAGCGCGCTCAGGAGGATTATCCAAATCTGACAGCGGTTGAAATACTTCTGCTTCTTCTGCGACGACTTGCTGAAATAATTTCGCTGCGAGTTCCACCGCTGCTGTATGTAACTTTCAACGTCAAAGGCAGTTATGTCCTTCTCGTTTTTTGAATTTGATGACTGTTCTTGTGCCATAGTTTTAGTATTGTATTTTTTGAATTTTTCGATGCCCAAAGATAATACGTATATTCAAATAATGCAAATATTTTTTTGCAATATCAGCAAAAATACTTTTTTACAAAAAGTCGTGGGAAAAAGTGTGAGGTTACTACAAAAAGTCGTGGGAAAAAGTGTAAGAAATCGCAAAAAGTCGTACAAGAAAATGTAAAAAGATTCCGCTGTTTGGCGCGTTGAATCAGACAAAGTATTTAAGCGCAGGTGAATAGCGAATAATTTCAACATTTTTTTTTTGCAATATCCACAAAAAAATGTAAAATTCAGGAAAAAAATCGAAACTTTTTTCGATTATTGTGCAGAAAACTACTGAGAAACAGTAGCACAAAAAAACGAGACAACTTTTATAATATTATAAGTCGCCTCGAAATGTTCCCTGAGAGTTACCGCATAGAACCTTTGCTACAAGGCAAGAGGAAGGTCTATCGTGCTATTAATTTTGAAAAAGACTTCAAGATAATATACTCCGTCGGCAAAGATGAAATCAGGCTCGAAAATTTGTGGAATACAAAAATGAATCCCAATAAATTGAAGAAGGACATATAATTTTCACCTCCCATCCTCCTTCCTTCTCGGCGTGAAAAACTTGACAAAATCACGCCATAACTCTCTAAATGTATCAAAATCCTTGCGATAAGTGAGTCCGACACCTTGTTTGTAATGCGCCTCGCTGAGTTCGTCGTCATTGGCCTTGTTGAAAACATTGAGGGTCATAGAACCAGACTTGTTGAGTTTGACATCCACTTCCACTTCGCCGACAACACTGTTGGTGCGCTGATTAGCACCGGCAGAATTGCTCTCGCCGCCGACGCCGAGGTTGGTGGTAACGGACACGCGGTCGTCAAAAAGTTGAGTGGAAACAGCCACATCAAGTTCGTCCGACTGTGTTTCGTTGCCCATCTGATAGTTGACACCCACATTCACCTTGTCGGTAACGTCGGAGAGCCAGTGATTGAGTTTGTTGCTAACAATCTCACCTGGGTTGATGTCTGAGAACATGGAATTTTCGCTGCTCCTTAGACCTGGCAACGGCTGAAACTGATTGAGCAACAACAACGAAAACATCTGCTTATTGATGTTGCCCTCGTCGAGATTGTCAAGTTGACCTTGCGCCACGTCAGAATTGTCCTCCACCTTCACGCCAAACGAAATTTCGGGCGTCATAAGGTTGCCGCGCATTTTGAGCAGGCACTGCACCGGCACTTTCTTATCCTTGTAACGCTCGTCGCACATAAGGTTGTAGAGACCCACTTTCCTAAGACGGTACATCGCTTGAAGATCCACAATAGCGTCCATCGGGTCGCCGTTCCAGCGCAAAGTGCCGCCCTTGACTACCTCAAACTTCTTGCTCAGCACCGTACCCATCGAGAATACATAACTGCCCTTTTCCATCGACAGAGTGCCGTACATATTGAAGTCGCCGCTACTCGTAACGTTGAGTTTCAAGTTGCCGGCAGCGGAGGCTTTGAGGATGTTGCCAGAAGTGGCGTCAAGAATGGCCTGAACCTCCGCATCGGGCGTTACTTCAAGATTGAAATTCATACGGATGTCGGAGAGGTCAGCCTGCTGGCGGTGGATTCCAATGGTGTCTTCGGGCGATTTGAAGTGGATAAACTTGAAGTCGTTGCTCACCTCGCTCGCACCATACAAAGGCAGGAACACTTGGGTGTTCTTGTCGGTCTTCACCTTGGCGTTGATGTTAATCATGCGCGTGGGGTCGCCGGTGATGCTGATGTTGCCCGACGCAAACGCCTTGCCCCAAAATGCCGCACTGTCGGTCTCCACCGCGTCGAGGAGCGTAAAGTTTTTTAACTGCAAATTGAGATTCATCTTGAAATTGTCGAAGTTATCATGGTTGATAACACCCTCGAAATACGCCAGACCCGTCTTGCCCGAAAAGAGTTTTACCTTGTCTATTACAATGGATTTGTTATCTACCACGATGTTAAAAGCATCCTGTATGGTGTATTTGACGCCAAGATAATCGATCTTGAAATACCCACCCTTCAATTTCAAATTGGAATTGATAATTGGCTTGTCGAGATTGCCGGTAATCCTTGTAATGCCGTCGAGAAACTGGACGCTCGGCACCGTGAGATAATTCTGGAACAGCGGCCTCAACACTCTCGAAGGCAGGTTGCCAATATCGAAGGTGAAGTCAATAGCCTGAGTGCGCATGTCAAGTTTTCCTGAGCCGTGCAGATTTTTTTTGTTCATCTTCGACAACGTATAAAAATCGAGCACAAGCGTGGAATCCGACGGCTGAAAATCTATGTCGGCAGAAAACGGGCCGAGCGTTACTTCGTTGACACGCAGGGTGTCCACCTTGTTGCTCACTTCCACAAGCGGCAGCGCGCCATAAAGGTTAGACAGCGAAACATGCCCCGTGGAATGTCCCGCAATGGAAGTGTTGCCAAGGAAATAATTAAACAGCGAGAGGTCAAAATCATGAAGGTCGATGTTGAGTTTGTCGTCGTGCGAATCGCTCACGTTGCCATTGATGGAGAGCAACTGACGACCGTTTCTAAGTATAAAGTCGCTGATAGACACGGCGTTGGAATCAACGACAATAGACGAGTGCGGGATGTCCCATTTAGCACCCATCACATAAAACATCGACTGGTAAAATTCGGTCTTCAACAGCGGGAAATGCCCCTCAATGTCGTGCGGAGCAACCACAAAATCGCCCACAAAAGAGCCTTCGTTGCGGAGTTCCGAAGAGTTGTCCCAGACGAAAGAAAAATTTGCCGTGTCGTTGTGTGCCAAAACCTCAAAGACGGGCTGCTTGAGCCTGATGTTTTCGCCTATTACAACGGTGTCGCTGTGCATATTGAACTCAAAATTGTCGTCGAAAAACCTCGCCAAAATATTCAGGCTGTCAACATCATAATCGGCGTATGCCAGATGGTCGGTTCGGAGGTTGACCCACGAATTTTTCCGCCTTGTGTTGAAACCTCCCTCTATTATGGTATGGTTGCTGATATGCAGGGCGGTGTCAACAAAAGCGGTAAGGCGATCCATGTTTTTGAGCGCGATTGTAAAATCAAACCTGTTGCCAAGGTACTGCTTGAAATCAGGGTCGTTGTAGTCTATGACACCTGGACGCAACGTTCGGCGGCGTGTCCTCACCTCCGACTCCCCCTTGTAATCCAGCGACGGGAAAACCACATATACAAAATTGGACAATATCGCCGCCACCTGCGAACTCAGCAACCGCCCCTCAAAATTGGCGTCCACAAAGTCAGATTTTAAAATCATACGCCGCGTAGGGATGCTGTTCACATAATAATCTATGTATGCGTCGAGGTTCAACTTATTGAGTTTCAACACCTTGCTATCCTTCTCAAAAACCAACGGCGATGTCATCTTCAATGTGCCGTTGATATTGTCGGGCGAATTGCCAGTGAGACGCGCAGAGAGTCCCAACTTCACCTTGTCAACGGTATCCGACATTATATGTGTAGTACGGAGGTCGGCGTGGTTGACATCAAGGTCAAAATTGTATTTGCCCTCGCCCGACACATCCACAGAGCCAATGAAGTCGAGGTCGAGGCACGGGTCTTTGATTGCCAGAAGTCCGTTGAAAGAGTTTTGGGTAAACTTGCCGTTGATACTTATATTATGATAGTAATAACTCATCAGCCCCACAGAATCCACCGTGCCGTCTATGTTGCCGTCTATGCGTCCAGAATTGAGCATCTTGACATTCACCGTGGCATCAGTGGTGAGGAGACCCAAGGTCTGCTTGTCGCTGGCAATGACGCCGAGGTCGAGACCATGAGCCTTCACGTCGCCTTTTATATTATAACTGCTATCCGCCTTTTTGCAAACAATGTCGCCCAAAATATCGCCTACACGAGTGCCAAGCGACCATTTGACGCTGCAATCGTTGGTGTAGCCCGATGCGCGAGCCGTCAGTTCCATGCTTCCAAACTCGTCCAAAAACTCCGGCAACTCCACCAACGGCACTGAGTCGTGCGGCGCGTGGATTGACATGATGTCGTAACTGTTGAACCGCAGCCTGCCAATATTGACGTCAAAATACAGTTTTTCCACATCCGGCAGTCCCTTCACCCGCACATCAGCAAGAAGGTTGGTAGCCTCGCCGATGCCGAGGTCGAGGTTAGAAATTTTCATGTCGGCTACTGGGCCTTGGAGGTTGAGAGAAAGCATTGGGCTGAGACCATATCCGGCAATGTCTGGCACGAAATACGCCACGTCGTCAAGCCCTACCACAGACCCCTTCCGGATGGAGACATCCAAGGAGACACTGTCCAAAAAATTGGAGAAGGCGTCAAGACCGTTGTAACTAAATGCGATTTGCTCGGCGTTAAAGTCGGTCTGGGGACACCGCAAAGCCAAATTGTCGAGCGAAAGCCCCTTATCGGAAAAATCCACCTTGCCGCTCAACTTATTGAGCCTGAATCCGCACTCGTCGTAAGCCCTGAGCGAATCGATGCGGGCGAGAGCCATCATGTTTCTATCGTTGGCGATGACATTGTGGGCGTACAGGTTGATGTCGCGCATACGGATGTCGTCGAAGTCAAAAACGCCGGGATGCTCCGCGCCGGGCTTGGACGACATGATGAAGTTAGCGTTGGTGAGTTTCAACTTGACAACCTCAATGTCGTATCTGGCGGGCGAAGAATCTTCTGGCACATTCTCCTCGTCGTCTTCGTCGCCAGACGTGAGGAAACTATAATTAAAGGTGCTGTCGTCTAAGGCGTACAACTTCACCGTCAGCGAATCTATCGTAAGGTCGTCCAAACTATATACGTTGCCGCCCACGTTAAAATAACTAATCTTGCCCTTCAACGAGCCGAGGTGCAGCAACGTGTCCTGCTCGCTGTCGCGCACGAGAATGCCCTCCACAGCAATCCGCCGGCTAAAAATGTTGACAAACAGCCTCGAAATCCTCACCTCCGTACCAAATTTTTCCGTAAGATACGACGACACATGGGAGTTGATGAAACTCTGCACCGGCTGATACGACAAGAAAAGAGTCAGCAGCCCTACCACCAACACAGGCAGCAGCACCACCAACAGTATAGCACGCTTTACATATTTCCGTGTATTTTTGGGGTTGTTCACCTTTTTAAAAAATTTTTTTTAAAACAGAATACAAAGTAACACAATTTTTGCGTTATAAGAATAAGAAAATTGAAAAAAATTTTGCACTGTCAAAAAAAAATTGTAAAATTGTGCAAGATTTTTTATGGAATTTTGGAGGATGTTGCATCTATAGTATATAATCAATCACAATAGTTTAATAAACAAAACAAATGCAATTATGAAAAAGTTTATTGGAATTCTGACCCTGTTGTTGGTACTCAGCGTAACCTGCTCTGCACAGATTGAAGAGGAGGAGGCACAGTTGTTTGGCTACACCCGTAGCATGTCTGAGAGCAAGATGCTCAACATCGGCAAACTCGGCAAGGATGTAATCACCAAGGAGATCCTCATCAAGAACAGCAAGCCCTTCAGCATGAAGATAATCGGCTTCATCCTTCCCACCGGCATCTCGGCAATGTCGATGCAGAAGAACATTGAAGACAGCCAGAGCGGCCGCGTAAAGATCACCATCGATCCGTCTGTTGCCGGCAGCGTAAACGACGAAGTAATCATCATCAACGTTGTTTACCTCGACAGGAAAGGCAAAGAGGTGGAACTCGCACAGTTGCCCTACAAACTTGTGGAAGACTAATCCTCTGACTACACAATGTTGCGCCGCGCACACTCCATTGCGGCGCAACATCTTGACTCACAAACACTAAAACAAGAAGAAGTATGGGAGATTTTGGAACGTGGTGGGACAGCCTCACCTCTGTTTATAAGATATTCTGGGCGTCGAGCATAATCTCGACGTTCATATTCGTCGTCATGGTGGTGCTGAGCGTCATAGGCGGCGACTCCGACGCGGATGCGGATGCAGACGGCGATGGAGGTGGCGGCGCGGACGGCGGCGCAGGTATGATGTCTTATATTCTGAGTTTCAAAACTTTACTCGCCTTCGTTCTTGGAGCCTCATGGACGGGACTTTGCGCCCTGTACCAAGGCATGTCGCTATTTGCCATCGCGCTCATTAGCATACTTTCTGGTGTGCTGATGATGGCGCTGATGGCTTTTTTGTTGTCTTTGTTTGTGAAACTCCAGCACGACTCCACCCTCGACATGACCAACACGATTGGGGCGTCGGGCGTGGCATACGTTACCATCCCTGCCAACGGCGGCAAGGGCGGTCAGGTGGAAATACTCGTCAACAATTCTTACCAAACATTCGAGGCAATCACCGACGAAGCCCTGCCAATAGCCACGGAAGAGCCAATAGAAGTAGTGGATCTACTGGAAGACAACGTATTGATGGTAAGGCGGCTAAAATATTTGGACAATCAACAGCAAGACCAGCAGCAATTACCATTAGAATAATCATCGTCAAAAAATCATAATCTAAACCTATTTTAAGAATATGGAAACATTCTTTGTCTTAATTGTTGTCGCCATTGTGATTACAGTGGTGATAATCTCTTGGTTTGTAAAGAGATACAAGCGATGTCCCTCCGACAAAATCCTCGTGGTGTTTGGCAAGGTGGGCAGAAACCAGACCGGCGACCGCACAGCCAAATGTATCCACGGCGGCGCGGCATTCGTATGGCCCGTAATTCAGGATTTCGACTACCTGGATCTGACCCCCATCCCGATTACCGTGGATCTCAAAAACGCGCTCTCCAAACAGAACATCCGCGTCAACGTTCCCTGCCGTTTCATGGTGGGCATCAGCACCGAACCTGGCGTGATGACCAACGCGGCAGAACGTCTGTTGGGTCTCAACCTCAAAACCATCCACGACCTCGCCTCCGACATCATCATCGGCCAACTTCGCGTGGTGATTGCCACGATGCAGATTGAGGAAATCAACAGCGACCGCGAGAAATTTCTCGTCAACGTTTCGGGCGCGGTGGAGCATGAGTTGAAGAAGATTGGTCTCAAACTCATCAACGTAAACGTAACCGACATCACCGACGAAAACGGCTACATCGACGCACTCGGCAAGGAAGCCACCGCCGGCGCAAAGAACGACGCCCTCCGCATGGTGGCAGAGAAGGAGAAGGAAGGTGCAATCGGACAAGCCAACGCCCGCAAGGAGCAGCGCATCCAAGTAGCCGCCGCCAACTCCGAGGCGCAAATAGGTGAAGCCGACGCCCAGATGAAACAGCGCATCCAGGTTGCTAAAGCCGATTCAGAAGCCGTTGAAGGCGAAAACAACGCCAAGATTACAGTTGCACACTCCAACGCCGACCGTCGTAAGGCGGAGGCAGAAGCCGAGAGGATAGCAATGTCGGCGGAGAAAATCAACGAAGCCGAAACACTCCGCGCATCCTACGAGGCTCAGAAAAACGCCGAACTTGCCCGTGCCGAGAAGAAAAAGGCAACCCAGGCTGCCGACGTTATCGTACCTGCCGAAATCGACAAACGCCGCATCGAAATCGAGGCAGAAGCCGAGGCAGAGCGCATCCGCCGCATCGCCAAAGGTAACGCCGACTCCATCTACTACGAGATGGAAGCCAAGGCAAAAGGTATGATGGAGATGTTGCAGAAACAGGCAGAAGGTTTCAACTCCCTCGTCCGTTCCGCCGGCAACAACCCCAACGACGCCGTCAAGATGATGATTGCCGACAAAATCACCGAAATCGTCAAGATGCAGACCGAAGCCGTACAGAACCTCAAGATCGACAAGGTAACGGTTTGGGACTCAATGAGCGGCGGCAAATCGAGCACCGCAAACTTCCTCTCCGGTATGCTTGGCAGCCTTCCCCCGCTCAACGACATTTTCAAGAGCGCAGGTCTCGAACTCCCCGACTACCTCAAAGGCAAAAAGACCGACGAAACCGCGCCCAAAGACGCAGAAGTAGTTACAGCCGAGCCGGTAACTCCGACAGACGACGACAGCAAGGCGGAGTAATCCCCTACCCTACCCCACACCTTAATATATAATAGATGAGATTGCCCAATCGCTCCATCGGTTAAGCGGAATCTTGACATCCGCCCATGCGAACAGACAATCTCATCTATTTTTTTTGCAAATTATTATTTTTTTTCAAAAAATCTCAAAAATTTGCACGGTTTTAGCAACAACGTATCAGAAAATGATATATCTTTGTGTTTTGTAAGACAATTAAAACATAAAACCCAAAAATCAACATAGCAAATGAAATCAAAAACTAAAACAATACAAGCCAAAATATTGCACCGTGTTATTCCGGCTTTGGCGGCGATAATGCTGTTGTTTACATTTATAACTACTTGGAAGCAAAACTCCGAGCAAACAGAAAGCATGGAAAGACATCAGGAGGAACTTGCCGAGCGCGTGTCGATGGAAGTGGCAACAAAAATAGAAAACCTCCGCATAGAACTACAATGGAGCGCGAGCCAAAAGGCCATACAAAGCATGGACCCAAACGAATACGACGAAACGCTCTCGCAGTTTTTTGAAGACAACACCGACGACTTCGCCCTGATGTTTGTGATACATACCGACGGCTCGTATTATGTGGCAGACAAAGGATTTCAATCAGCCACGCTCAACGACCGCAAATATTTTAACGACATCATGCGCGACCACAAGGAGTTTGCCATGACGAGTCCCGACGTGTCCAAATCCACCGGCCAAATGAAATACACACTTGCCGTGCCAATCAAAGGCGACGGCGGTGCAATCGTGGGCATACTCGCCGCCAATATAAAACTCTCAACCCTCTCAGACATAATCACTTCCGTAAAGGCAAACGACAAGACCATCCACGTGATGTGCGACGAAAAGGCCAACGTAATCGCCTCCAAAGACCCCTCGCAGGTGATGAAGACAAACCTCGCCGAGGATCGTCTGACCTCCTTTGACGGCGTTACAGAAATCGGACAAGCCATCAAAAACCAAAAGTCTATCACCAAATACATCCGCAACCGCGCCACCGACAACAATTACTACGCCATGACCTACCAACTCAAAAACACTCCGGGTTGGTACATCGTGTCTGCCGTAAGCGATGAGGATTTGAAGGCTACAATGATGGAAGTGATAATTTCGATGATGGTACTTTCGTTGCTTGTATGCGCCATCATCTTCGTTATCATCAACGTTACCCTCTCGAGGCAACTCACCAAGCCCCTCGGAGAACTCTCAAAATCAATCAAAGGCGTTACCGACGGCTACCTCAAGCAATCATTTAACCACGAATCAAACGACGAAATTGGGCAGATAACCCAAGATATGCGCGCAATGTGCGAAAAACTTTCGGAAATCGGTCAAACCATCAAGTCTGGTGCAGACATGCTCGCGATGTCGAGCGACATGGTGAAAGACGCATCGCGCCAACTCTCCGACGGCACCACCAATCAGGCGGCAAGCATCGAGGAACTCTCCGCCACCATGGAGGAGATGAGTGGCAACATCGCCCAAAACACCGAAAACGCCGAGGCTACAAGCAAGGTGTCGGAAGAGGCGGCTCGCAAGTTTGACGAAGTGGTCTCAAACATCAACAACGTGCTTAAAACCAACCGCGAAATCTCGCAAAAAATTTCCATCATCAACGACGTGGCGTACCAGACCAACATCCTCGCGCTCAATGCCGCTGTGGAAGCCGCACGCGCCGGAGAATATGGCAAAGGATTTGCAGTAGTGGCAAGCGAAGTACGCAAACTCGCCGAAAACTCCAAACGAGCCGCCGACGCCATCGTAGAAGTAACACGCCTTGGACTCAAAAACTCTCAGGCGGCAAACGACGTGATGCAGGACGCGCTCCCAAAGGTGAAAAACACCTCTATCCTCGTCAACGAGATTGCAACCGCGAGCGTGGAGCAAAACACCGGCGCAACGCAGATCAACGAAGTAATCCAAAGGCTCAACGCCGTGGTACAGGCAAACGCCGAATCGGCATCGTTACTCTCACAGAGTGCCGACGACCTCTCCACACAAGCCGAAAACCTGCGCGACATCACTTCGTTCTTCAAGGATTAACGAATAATTTTTGTTTTCAATTTTGTTTATACAGTTTGTGTTTTTTAAAAAAAGGCCGACAACAATATTTTCATCATATTGTTGCCGGCTTTTTGAATTAGTTGCAATCTCAATTTTATCTTTATTTCTGTTTACGCTCCAACTCGTGCAAGTTTTCGAGGCGTTTGTTCTCCAAAAATTCATAAATGCCGCACAGATGCTCCTTTACTTTCTGGTGTCCAAACTCATAGACCTTGCTCACAAGCCCGTCCAAGAAGTCGCGGTCGTGGCTTACCACAATCAGAGTGCCGTCAAAATTAATCAACGCCTGTTTGAGGACATCCTTGGTTTTGAGGTCGAGATGGTTGGTAGGCTCGTCGAGGATTAGGAAGTTGACGGGTTCGAGGAGCAACCGCAATATAGCGAGCCTTGTCCTCTCGCCGCCGCTCAATACCTTCACCTTCTTGTCTATCGCCTCGCCGCTAAACATAAACGCGCCAAGCATATCCTTGATTTTGGTGCGAATGTCGCCCTTGGCAATGTCGTCAATCGTCTGAAATACAGTGAGATTCTCGTCCAAAAGCGACGCTTGGTTCTGTGCAAAATAGCCTATCTGCACATTATGTCCCATCTGCAACTTGCCTTCGTATTCGAGTTCACCCATGATGCACTTTACGAGAGTAGATTTGCCCTCGCCGTTGCGACCCACAAAAGCCACTTTGTCGCCGCGACCTATGGTGAACGACGCATTACGGAACACCACCTTGTCGCCAAAACTCTTGCCCACGCCGTCGGCTATCACGGGATATTGCCCCGACCTTGGCGACGGCGGAAACCTCAGTTTCAACGCGCTTGTGTCTTCCTCGTCAATCTCCACAAGTTGCAGTTTTTCGAGCATTTTAACGCGGCTCTGCACCTGCAACGTCTTGCTGTAAGTACCTTTGAACCGCTCGATGAACTCCTTGGTCTCCTGAATCATCTTCTGTTGCTCGTCGTATTGCTTTTGTTGCTGGGCGCGACGCTCCTTGCGCAATTCAAGATACTGCGAATAGGACGCCTTATAATCATATATGCGTCCCATCGTAACCTCAATGGTGCGCGTTGTAATAGAATCCACAAACTTCCTGTCGTGGCTGATTACAACCACCGCCTTGCTACTATTGCGGATAAACTCTTCGAGCCACTGTATCGACTCGATGTCCAAGTGGTTGGTAGGCTCGTCGAGAAGGAGTACGTCGGGATTCTTCAATAGCAACTTCGCCAACTCTATGCGCATACGCCATCCGCCCGAAAAATCGGACGTGGGACGGTCAAAATCGCTCCTTTCAAATCCCAGACCCATCAACGTGCGTTCTATGTCCTCGTCAAAATGCACATTGTCGATGGCATAAAACTTCTCGCTCAACGCGCTCACTTGCTCGATGAGTTGCATGTATTCGTCGCTCTCGTAGTCGGTGCGGGTGGCGAGGAGGTCGTTGATGCGGTCTATCTCCGCCTCCGCCTCCTTGATGTGCGCAAACACCTGCGCCGTCTCCTCAAACACCGTCCTGCCGTCCTGCGTCATCAGGTGCTGTGGCAGATACGCCACCACAGTACCCTTTGGCACAGTTACAACACCACGGGTGGGCTGACGCTCACCGGCAAGGATTTTGAGCAACGTAGATTTGCCCGCGCCATTCTTGCCCATCAGGGCGATGCGGTCTTTCTCGTTGATCTGAAAACTTATATTGCTAAACAGCGGCGTACCGCCAAACTCGACGGTAAGATTTTCTGCCGAAATCATTGTCTTTCTGTATGTTAGAAGGCTGCATTCTTAGGTGTCCTCGGGAACGGAATCACGTCGCGGATGTTCTGCATGCCCGTTACAAAGAGTATCAGACGCTCGAATCCGAGACCAAAACCGGCGTGGGGGCAAGTACCCCATTTGCGGGTTTCGAGATACCACTCGTAGCCGTCCATCTTCATGCCGAGTTCCTTCATGCGGTCGGTGAGGGTTTCGAGCGACGCCTCGCGCACCGAGCCGCCGATGATTTCGCCGATAGCCGGGAACAGCACGTCGGTACCCTGTACGGTCTTGCCGTCCTCGTTTTGCTTCATGTAGAACGACTTGATTTCCTTCGGGTAGTCTATCATGATGACAGGCTTCTTGAAGTGTTCCTCCACCAGGAAACGCTCATGCTCAGAGGCAAGGTCGCAGCCCCACGATACCGGGAACTCAAATTTTTTGCCCTTTGCAATGGCTTCCTCCAATATCTTGATGCCCTCGGTGTAAGGCAGACGCACGAAGTCCTCCTTCAAAACGCCTTCCAACCTCTCTATCAAAGTCTTGTCTATCATCTTGTTGAGGAACTCCAAGTCGTCCTTGCAATGGTCGAGTGCCCACTTCACACAATATTTGATAAACTCTTCCTCCAAGTCCATCAAATCCTTCAAGTCGTAGAACGCCATCTCCGGCTCTATCATCCAAAACTCAGCCAAGTGGCGCGGTGTGTTGGAGTTTTCGGCGCGGAACGTGGGTCCGAAGGTATAGATTGCGCCCAACGCGGTGGCGGCAAGTTCGCCCTCCAACTGTCCCGAAACGGTCAACGAAGTCTGTGCGCCAAAGAAATCCTGCGAATAGTCGATGTCGCCCTCCTTGGTCTTGGGCGGGTTCTTCAAGTCGAGGGTTGTAACCTGGAACATCTGCCCCGCGCCCTCGCAGTCGCTTGCCGTGATGAGCGGCGAGTTCCAATATACGAAACCATGCTCGTGGAAGAAAGTGTGGATGGCAATAGCCATGTTATGACGGATGCGGAACACCGCGCCAAAAGTGTTGGTGCGCATACGGATGTTGGCGTGTTCGCGCAAAAACTCCATCGAATGTCCCTTCTTTTGGAGCGGATAGTCTTCGCCGCAACGACCGAGAATTTCAATTGCTTTTGCCTGAATTTCAACGCTTTGCTCTGCGCCCTGGCTCTTTACAATCACGCCATCAACGCTAAGACACGCGCCCGTGGTGATGTCTTTGAGTGTGGCCTCGTCAAACTTGTCAACGTCCACCACAATCTGTATGTTCTTGATAGTGGAACCATCGTTCAACGCCACGAAGTTGACAGCCTTGCTGCCGCGCTTGGTGCGCACCCAACCTTTCACCGTAACGTCGGCGCCATAATCCTCGCGCCTGAGAAGGTCTTTTACCTTTGTCCTTTCCATTATTTTTATTGAGAGATTTAATTTTTTTAATTATTTTGCAAAGATAACACTTTTTTTATTTCGTACTATTACAAAAAATGCGTAAATTGCAAAAATTTTCAAAAACACGGAACCTAACGTTTAAAATCATGGAAACGAACACTTATACACAGACCTCAGACAGCATCGAGGCTGTGTGCAAGATTAGGCTCGGACACACCGACGAGGGCCTCGCGCTCCTCGAATCGTCCTCTGTAAACAACACCATAAAGAACCTCACGAAGGCTGAGGTGGCATATTGGCGCGAGGATTACAAAAACGCCATGTATTACGACGAACACGCGCTCGCCGACGATTACGATTGGAGCGACCCGCTTGCCGTAACCCACCATTTGCGGGCTTACGTAATGACAGCCAAGGCGTTAGGCAGCATCAGCCGCGCCAAGGAGTTTCTCGATTATTACATCGCGCAGCAACGCGGACGCTACACGCCGGGCTTCATCAAGCCTTTTAACACCATCTACAAAAACGCCATGCACCGCCTTGACGACCAACCCACCAAGGACTCCCCCGTGGACATAGAAATCTACAACGAGAGCAACGCGCCGAGCAAGTTTATATTCTACACCGACAGCGACGACACCTCGTCGCCCCAAGTGGCGGAGGGCATCAGCAAAATCCTCTCGATGATGTGGAACAAGGTGCCTACCATCCCCATCCTCGACCTCTACGAAAAATACGCCCACAACATCACCCTCGACGACAACCACATAATGGCCGCCCGCACCTACCTCAAAATAGGAGCCAACGACCTTTACGAAAAAGCCATCGTCCGCCTCGTCGCCAACTGGAAGCCACAGGACAAATTTGAGGTGATGCCAATGAAACTCTTTGTATTCCACGACCTTATGAGCAACATGACCACGAGTTTCAAGCAATGCCTCCTTGCAATGGAGAAAAAATGCAAATAAAAAAAGAGTGCAACCACAATCGGGTTGCACTCTTTTTTTATTTATATTGTTGGGCAGGCGAGCCGCCTGCACTCCATTACACAAAAATCACGCTGTGCAGCAACCAGAAACAGAGCGCACCGGCGAAGTAGCCGATAAGCGCGAGCCAACTTACATGTTTGAGATACCAAACAAATTCAATCTTCTCCAATCCCATTGCTGCCACGCCAGCCGCGCTGCCAATGATAAGGATGCTGCCACCCGTACCAGCCGCGTATGCAAGCAACTGCCAGAATGTGCCGTCCAACGCCAAATCTGCCGTCGCCCCCAAATCGTACATACCCATAGAACCTGCCACGAGCGGCACGTTGTCAACTATTGACGAGAGCACACCGATTGTAAGACCGATGCCGTAGGTGTTGCTGTTTAAGGACTGATCGAGCAAGTCGGACATAGCCGCCAAATGACCCGAAGTCTGCAATGCCGCAACCGCCGTCAAAATGCCGAGGAAGAACAGGATGGTCGGGGTGTCAACGCCCGAAAGTACCTTTGTAACAGAATTTTCCCTGAAATCGCCCTTGTGGTGGTGTACAAGGTCGGCAATAAGCCAGAAGAGACCCAACACCAAAATCATGCCCATATAAGGCGGCAGGTGGAGGGTGGTTTTCAATACGGGAACCATCAGCAACGACGCGATGCCCCAATAAAGGCAGAATGCGCGCATACGGCTTTCGGGTTGGTCAACGAGGGTGGTGGCTTCCGGTGCTTCAAGGTCGCCTTTCAATGTGCGGCTCAGCACAAAGAGCGGGATTATCATCGACACCAGCGACGGCACGATGAGCATCACGATTACCTTGACGGCAGTGATGTATCCGCCTATCCACAGCATGATGGTGGTAACGTCGCCAATAGGACTCCACGCGCCGCCCGCATTGGCAGCCAGGATAATCATGCCGGCATACGTCCACCGCAGATGCCGGTCTGCCACAAGTTTGTTTAGAAGAGTTACCATTACGATGGTGGTAGTCAGGTTGTCCAGCACCGCCGACATGAAGAAGGTGATGACGCTAAGCATCCACAGGAGTTTCTTCTTGCTGCGGGTGGTTATCTTGTTGGTGATGATTGTAAAACCGTTGTGCTTGTCGATGATGGCTACTATGGTCATTGCGCCGAGAAGGAAGAAAAGAGTCTCGGATGTGTCGCCAAGGTGGAGAAGGCTCTCCTCCTTAATCAGATACTGGGTCTGGGCTTCGTCGTCGTGCGGGTCTGTAATCGCATGTTCGGTGCAATACTTCGACCACGCTTCGTTCTCGTTGAGGAGTCCGTCCTTTCCGATAACAAGTAGAATCCACATTAACGCTCCAAGCATCAAGGCTGTGGCTGCCTTGTCAATTTTCAGTTTGTGTTCGAGGGCAATGCAAGCATACCCTACGACAAAAACTATTATCATTAAGACAAACATAATTTAATTTTTAATTTTTATAAGTTTGATGATTATTATGGGTGCGAAATTAACAATTATTTTTGAAATACAAAACAAAATTTCAAAAGATTTTTTATAATAAAAAAGCCTGTCCCCCTTATTGGTCAACATTGGAGGAACAGGCATCGCGTCTGTGATATCGAAAAGGAATTAACAATTACTCGTCAAAGGGCACCATGGAAATTTTAAGACCGGTATCCACCATGTAGTCCATGATGTCGTCGTTCATATCTACGTCGTCGGGAGTGTAACGCCACACCACAGAAACCTCGCCGCCTTTGTCTTCAATCACCTTGAGTTCTTTGAGCAACGCGAGAAGCCATTTGGACGTGCTTGTATTATAATAAGTGAGCGAACAGATGAATACAATCTTGTCGTGCGATCTGCCGTATTCCTTCACCCATTCCACAAGCGGCCAGTAAAACTTAGATGTTTCTTCCATGAAAGACTCGCCGCTTATCTCGCATACGCCGGTAGATTCCACAAATTCCACCGATGGCTGTATGTAGCAATCCTTGGACTCCGATATGTGAATGTCCTCCATAATTCGCTGGTGTTTTTTAGTGGTTAGAACGGTATGATGTTGATATTGAGGCCGGTGTCAATCATGTAGTCCTCAATGTCCTCCTCCATGTCGGAGTCGTTTTCGTCGTAGTGCCAGTTTACGGTTACGTCGCCCCCTTCGTCCTCGTAGTCTTTGAGGACGTTGAGCAGGTCGAGTATGCAGCGTGACGTACTCGTATTAAAGTAGGTCAACTTGATGAGGAACGCAATCGGCTTCTTGATTTTGGTGGTGTATTCTTCAAGCCAGTCTATTAACGGCTTGTAGAACTCCTGTGTGTCCTCGAGGAACGACTCTCCCGAGAGCTCACAGATGCCGGTCTTCGCGTTGAAGTTGACCGAGGGGGTGAAAAAGTTTTTGTGTGAACCTTCTATCACAATATCTTCCAATTCCATATTCGATGTTTTATTATATGTTGTTGACCAATGTTTCTAAGTTTACTTTTAATCTAAAACCGTGCCGCAAATAACGGTTTAATCACTGTTTTTTTTGATTTGTACGGCAACCGAGAAGAAAGACTCTTCGTCGCTCACCGGGGTAAGTTCGATGTCGAGCGGGCTTTCCGCCGTGAGGGCTACCTGGATGAGTCCGATGTTGCCGGAGTTTTTCTTGTCGCCGCCCAGCCTGCGCTGCTCCCTCCTGTACTCGCGTAGCGAATCGCGATCCAGGGAGTTGATTATTTCACATTTTTCGATTACAGGCTCGATGTCGCTGTTGCGCACCACGTTGCCTGTTACAAATGTGTATGAGTCGCCAAATTCGCCAATTACAAGCGTACCCATTCCGATTTTGCGCCCGGATGCGGTTTTGCACGACTCCGCGCTGTACAGCCACACATTCTGCGCAAGTTCCATGAATATCTTGAATATCTTGCTCTTAGCCTTGTCATTGCCGTCGTTGGTAACAAGTTCGATGTTGTCGCCAATTACGTTCATTATTCGCTCGTCGATAGGGCCTTTATATGATACCAAGATGTTCTGTTGCAACAGATTATGGTATTCGTAAAGACTAAAATCATATTTGTCGTCTATCTTTTCCATACCCTAAATGTGTTTTTACAATTTTTCGCAAAATTAGTTCTTTTTTTGTTATTGAGCAAAAAAAATACTTGATTTTTTTAATACTCAACAGGTATTTTCTGTATGTCGAGGCCGGTCTCCAATATGAAGTCCTCCACCTCTTCGAGTTCCTCTTCGGTGTCGTCGTAATACCAGTTGACCTCCACCTTGCCGCCTGCGTTCTGGTAGTTTTTCAGGACGTCGAGTATATCTACAATGCACTTGGAACTACTCGTATTGAAGTAACTCAACTTAAAGTCGAACATCAGCGGGCCTTTGATGTTGGCGATGTACTTCTTCAACCAGTCGATGAGCCGTGCGTAGAATTTGGATGTCTCCTCCAGATACGACTCACCTGCAATCTCGCAGTGGCCAGTTGCCGCCTCGAAATTGACCGTAGGCGTGAAGAACGCCTCGTGTACACCTTCTATGTGAATGTCTTCCATCATCTTTTTGCTAAAATTTTTGTTTAAATTTTAAGTTTCTCATTATTGCCGGCAAGTACTATTCCTTGTCTATCCTTACGCTCACTATATAAAAATATGTGTCGTCCGGACATTTGATGAGCGAATACTCAAGCGGGTTTGACGCCGTGAGTGCCACCTGGATAAGTCCGATGTTGCCGCCGCCTTTCTCGCCCGCCGGCATGTTGCGCTGCAGACGCCGGTATTCACGGAGTTTTTCGCGACTCATCGAGTTGATGTTGTCGCATTTCTCCATCACGGGGATAATGTTTTCCATCGTGGTCTTGTTGCCGGTGGAAAATACGTAATGGTCGTCAAAATTCCTTATGATCATCGTGCCTACACCGGTGTCAACGCCTTCCGAATTGGTCTCGCGCTCGAGGCTGTAGAAGGCAATGTTTTGGGCAAGTTCGATGAATATCTTGAACACCTTCTTATTGACCTTGTCATCGGGGGAAAGCGTTCCCTCAATCTCCTTGGCCAATACCGAAAGTATCTCCGTGTCGAAGATGCCGGTGTAACTGATGGCTATGTTATCGACCATGCGATGTTTTTCTGTGACTGCGCTTTCCATGTCTGCTGATGATAATGATACTTTTGTGTATGTCAGAAACAATAATCAAGCCATTTTGGACATTTTAGACTTTTTTGTAACTAAAATTTACATAACCCGAATCATTGTTCTGATTTTCAAGAGTTTTAGCGCGGCGCATTTTTTGCGAACACGCTATCACCGCCAAAACTCGCCTTCAAAGTTAAGGATAATAATTCTACTTTACAAATTTTTGTCAAGTTTTTTTTATGTAAAGTTAAAGATTTTTGTTTTTGGTTTATTTGTTGTATCTTTGCATTTGAAAAAAGACACTCAAAATGAAAAGGTTAATACTTATATTAATAATGTGTGCGCTCTCGGCTGCGGCGATGGCTCAGGCGCAGCCCAAGATTGATGCAGCCTGCCGCGCCAAGTACGCAAAACTTTACTTCACCGACTCGCTCGGCACAGTGCTACCATACCGGCTGCTTACGCCGGAGAAGGTTGACAGCGACACTGTTGCCAAATATCCCGTGCTCCTGTTCCTGCACGGCGCGGGCGAGCGCGGCAGCGACAACGAGGTGCAACTCTCGTACATCGACACGGTGTTTGCATCCTCAAAATTCCGCCGCGAACACCCTTGCTATGTCATTGTGCCTCAGTGCGCTGTGGAATACCGCTGGTGCGAGACAGACTGGACGCGCACTTGGCACACAATGCCCAAAAACATTTCCAAATATCTCCACGCCGCCAACGCGCTGCTCGACAGCATCGCCGCGCTGCCCGACGCCGACACCATGAGGCTTTACGTAACGGGAATGTCGATGGGCGGATACGGCACTTGGGACATCATAACAAGGTATCCCAGTAAATTTGCGGCGGCGATGCCACTCTGCGGCGGGGCTGACGAGAAGGAGGCGCGCAGGCTTGTTAACATTCCCATACGCACCTTCCACGGCACACTCGACAAGGCGGTTCCAGTCTGCCGCTCGCGCAACATCACCAACGCAATCAAGAGCCAGGGCGGCAAGATGATAGAATACACCGAGTTTCCAAAAATGGGACACTTCATCTGGAACACGGTCTATAACGACTACGCGAACCTCGAATGGCTCATGGGGCAGGAAAGAGGAACGAGGAATTGAGGAAAGAGGAATGAGGAATCAAAAATCAACAAATCAAAAATCGACAAATCGACAAATGAAATATTCATACCACACTATTATAATTATATTGGCGGCGACGGTGCTGATGACGGCGTATTCTTTTGCCAAGCCGACCATCAACATCGGCGGCGAACCAATGAAGAAGTCGGACATATATCAGTTTTTAATGGGCGACAGCATACCCGTTACCATCGACTCGGTGTATATGTCGGAATACACGCCGCGCACTGGCATCGACTCGTCAGCGCAAAAAATCCTTCTGATTGGCGACTCGATGCTCGAACAATTCCGCTGGCGGCTGCGCGACTATTGCAAGGAAAACGGACACGAGATGGCGTCGGTGATTTGGTACAGTTCGCAGACCGAATGGTACGGCACCACCGACACGCTCAAATATTTCATCGAAAAGGAGAAGCCCACGTACATCATGCTCATCCTCGGTGCCAACGAACTTTTTGTGAGCAACATCATCGAAAAACGCACCCCATACGTCAAGCACATCCTCGAACAGATAGACACAATACCTTTTGTATGGATTGGCCCGCCAAACTGGAAGCCCGACACCGGCATCAACGAAATGATACTGGACAATGTTGGCAGCCGCCGTTATTTCCCGTCCAAAGACCTGACTTACAAGCGGTTCCCCGACGGAGCGCACCCAAGACCCGAATCGGCGTTTGCATGGATGGATTCGGTGGCGGTATATGTAATGAACAAGAGCCGCTACCCTATTCTCCTCAATCCGCCGACGCAAAAATACTCAGGATCGCCAAATTCTACGATATTGCAGCCGTGGAAAAAATGATTTGAATGTGGGCGACCCGCTTGCAAAATAAAAAAAATCATAATTTTTCGGCTTAATATTTGGTAGTTACAAAAGATAATTGTATCTTGCGTGGATAAACAGTGCAACAAACATGAGCGAAATTAACAAAGACCACAAACCCAGTAGAGCGATAGATGTGTTGCTGCCATTGATATTGGCGGTGATACAGGGATTACTGTTGCTATATATAGTGAAAAATAGGAGCATCCCAAACACAACTACAATATATTTGCTTCTGTTTACTATCACGCTGACTATCATAGAGTTTGTGGTGTTTTGGAAAAGATACGCCAGACATTTTGACTCCCTCAAAGACTATTTGGCAAAACTTTCTGCCGAAAACGAGGAACTCAGCGAAAAAATCCGCGACAACAAGGTCTTTGTGGACATCGCTACATCCGTAAGCATCCCCAAATTTATTGTAAGCAGCGACGGCAATCTCTATTGGACCAACATCAACGCCGCCGACTACGACATCGACCTCACGCGAGAAAGTTTTGTGGACTTCCTTGTAACAAGCCCCGCCGCCGCCGCCGCAATAGAAAAATGTCTAAAACGCGACCTCATAGCCACTTACGAAGCCGAAATGGGCGCAGGTGAAAAGAAAATTTCACTCAACATCACGCTCTCAAAAATCAAGTACAAAGACGACGAAGATGCCATCTACGGCAACATCACCAACGTCTCCGAACACCAGCGCGAACTAAGCATGCAGGCAGAAATGCTTTCGCTAATCACCGCGCAGATGGAGGTGCAACAGGCTGGCATCAAGGAGCAGAACGAGGTGCTATCCGAACAGCACAAGCAACTCGAAGAACAGGCGCAAAAACTCACCGAGGCCTTCCAAGAACTGGAACTCCGCAACAAGCAGATTACCACAAAGACCAACTACATCACCGACAGCATTAAGTATGCACAGACCATACAGGAGGCAATGCTGCCTGGCGAAGAGCAGATGTCGGCGTTTTTCGACAATTTTATAGTATATCGACCCAAAGACATCGTGTCGGGCGATTTTTATTGGCTGTCGATAACGCCAGAATACATTTTTGCGGCAATAGGCGACTGCACGGGACACGGCGTTCCGGGCGCGTTTATGAGCATGATAGGCATCAGGCTGCTTGGCGAACTCATCAACGAAAACAAAATCTACCGTCCATCGGTAATCCTCGAAACCATGCACGCCAAAATCAATTCGGCACTCAAACAGGACGTTTCGGAAAACAACGACGGCATGGACATTGCCATCTGCCGTTTTAACCGCGTGGAAGGCCAGCAATGGCAGTGGGAAATGCAATACGCGGGCGCAAAACAGCCTATTTTCATATACCGCAAGCAGACCAAGGAAGTGGAGACCGTGGAGGCAGACCGCAGGGGCATCGGCGGCGAATCTTACGCCGAAGTGTTCTTCTTCACCGAGCAAAATGTAACACTCTACAACGGCGACCGCATCTACATGACCACCGACGGCATCAAAGACCAAAACAACATCATGCGCAAACGTTTTGGCACCAACCGCGTCAAAATGATGCTCTCCGCCACATACACCGACCACATCGAAGACCAGAAAATGTTTGTTGACACTCTCCTCAACAACTGGCAGGGCCTCGAAGAACAGCGCGACGACATCAGCCTGTGGGGTTTTGAGATTAACGACAAGAAATAATTACTTAAACCCAATCACCTTCGCCGGTTGCATAAGTCCGATTGCGAGGCTCGGCAGCGTCATCATTACCGTCATCAATACCAACGTACCCAAATCCACCGCCGCAAAATGCCAAAAATCCAACACGCACGGCACGTGATCCACGTAATATGATTCGGCGTCGAGGGCGATGACACCCGTAAAATATTGCAAGGCTATAATCGCAAAGGCTATCAAGTTGCCGATTATCAGACCTTTGAGCAATATATAAAGGCTCTGTAAAATAAACACTTTGCGAATCTGCCAGTTCCTTGCGCCTATGGCTTTCATCAGGCCTATCATGGAGGCTTTTTCAAAGATGATAATCAGCAATGCGGTGCTCATATTGACGAACGCCACGAACACCATTATCGCAATTATCACCCACACATTCATTTCCGTAAGTGCAATCCAGTCAAAGAGTTGACGGTTGTTTTCGCGGACGTTGCTCACGCGCAGCATCGAGCCATCATCGGCAATGCGGTAGCCCGCAACGCCGCGCACTACTTCGGTCATCACATCGAGTTCGGCGATATTGTCCACCATCACTTCAAAACCGGTGATTTGGTTCTCGTTCCATCCGTTAATCTTCTGAACGCCAGCAATATCCACCATCGCAAACATCTTGTCGCAATCCTCCAAACCCGACGAATAAATGCCCACAATATTATATTTGCGCATTCTCGGCGGGTCTTGGATGAAATATGCCACCACGCTGCCACCTACTTCGAGGTTGAGGAGGTCAGCCATTTTTTTGGAGACAACTATGCGGTTGCCGCTCACCGTGTCTGGTACATTCAAGGTATGCCCACTTATCATGTTGCCCTCCAAAAAACTCCAATCGTACTCCTCGCCGACGCCTTTGAGCATCACGCCCATGATGTCGGAGCCAGATTTGAAGATGCATGGTTTCAAGGCATAACGCTGTATGTGGCTGATTCCGTCTTCGTTGGCGATTGACGGATAAAAATCTTGCCGCGCATCTATCGGCAACGATTCAAGGTTGGCGGCACTCTCGCGGTTGATGATGTTGACGCACGAACCAAAGCCGACCACCTTGTCCATGATTTCGTTTCGGAAGCCCACAATCACCGCTATCGAAAATATCATCACGCACACCGACAGCGCGACGGCAGCCACAGCAATCTTGACCACCGACGACGCCACCCCGCCGCTATTGGCACCGCGCACAAGGCGCGACACCATAAAAAACTCCAATTTCATTTTCTATTTAAACAATAATTCATTGTGTATCAGCCGCCTACGGCGACTGTGCCTTTTAAACGTCAATTTTCGTCAATTTACTCGTCAATTATAATCAATTTTTTAAGGAATTGACGGTAATTGACGAAAAAATTGACGGTAATTTTCGTTAAAAAAATAGAACGCCGCAAGGCGTTCCCCTGTTTCGCGCTGCAAAGTTAAAAAAAAGATAACGTCAAACCTACATTAAAGCAAACTAAAATCGTTATTTTTGTGCCCAAATTCAAAAAGGACAATCATGTACAATCTTTTAAAAGGTAAAAAAGGAATCATATTTGGCGCGTTGGACGAAAAATCCATCGCGTGGCACATCGCAGAACGCTGCCACGAAGAGGGCGCAGAGTTCATTCTGAGCAACACTCCGGCGGCATTGAGGTTTGGCACGTTGAAGAAACTGGCAGAAAAGACCGGCTCCGAAATCGTGGAAGCCGACGCCACCAGCCTCGACGACTTGAAGGCTGTATTCACCCGCGCAATGGAAAAATTTGGCGGTCAGATCGATTTTGTTCTCCACGCAATCGGCATGTCGCTCAACGTGAGGAAAAACCGCAGTTACGACGACGTTGACTACAACTTCTACACCAAGACAATGGACATTTCGGCGTTCTCGTTCCACAAGATGTTGCAGACCGCCTACAAACTCGACGCCATCAAAGAATGGGGTTCGGTAGTTGCTTTGAGTTATGTGGCTGGTCAGAGGACATTCTACCGTTACAACGACATGGCAGACGCAAAGGCATTGCTCGAATCCATCGCCCGCAGTTTTGGCTACATCTACGGTCGCGACAGGAAAGTGCGCGTCAACACCATCTCGCAGTCGCCCACGATGACCACAGCAGGTTCGGGCGTCAAGGGCATCGACAATTTGATGGACTATTCAGACCGTATGTCGCCCCTCGGCAACGCCACCGCCGAAGACTGCGCCAACTACTGCGTTACCCTCTTCTCCGACCTCACCAAGAAAATCACCATGCAAAACCTCTACAACGACGGCGGATTCTCATCAATGGGCATGTCGCAGAAGGCAATGCACGTGTATAACGCAAGTTTGGAAAAAATTATTGACTAATGAACCTAATCACGATACTTGGACCCACGGCAGGCGGCAAAACATCTTTTGCCGCGCACCTCGCCCACGCGCTCGGCACGGACGTCATCAGTGCCGATTCGCGCCAGGTATATCGTGGCATGGATATAGGTTCAGGCAAGGACGTTGACGACTATATCGTAGATGGTTCGCCAGTCAAATGCCACCTCATCGACATCCTCGACGCAGGCGAAAAATACAACGTGTTCAGGTATCAACGAGATTTTTTTGATGTTTACAATCAGATTCGCGCCGCCGGACGTACTCCGATAATGTGCGGCGGCACGGGTCTATATCTTGAGGCGGTCATCAGGAATTATCAACTCATCGACGTACCCGCCAACCCCGAACTCCGTGCCCGTCTGGAACATTATTCGCTGGAGGAACTCAAAGAAATGCTCGCCGCAATGAAAACCCTCCACAACACCACCGACACTAAAAAACGCGCAATCCGTGGCATCGAGATAGAAACTTTTATCAAGGAAAATCCCAAGGTAGTGCCCACCTACCCAAAAATAGAACCTCTTGTATTCGGTGTCAAGAATCCGCGACACATAGAACGCGAAAAAATACGCATCCGCCTCGAAGAACGCCTTTCTAACGGCATGGTGGAAGAGATGCGCACCCTCATTGCATCAGGCGTCAACCCCGACGACCTTATATATTACGGTCTTGAATACAAATACGTTACGCTCTACGCCATCGGCAAGATGAGTTACGAGGACATGAAAGAGCAACTTTACATCGCAATCTGCCAATTTGCAAAACGCCAGATGACCTGGTACCGTCGCATGGAGCGCATGGGCGTGCGGATATACTGGATTGACGGCGGGCTGCCGATGGAGCGGAAAGTGCGGTTTGCAATGGAGATGATTGCTAAGGCTACCGCCATAAAATAATTGCCAAATCAGAAATTCCTCAATTTTTCAGAAAAAAAAATGCATCTAAAATTTTTGTAATCCAAAACAAATTAATACTTTTGCCGTCGGACAAATGCGCCAATTCATAATGTATTATTAACCATGGGATGTCATCAGATGACACCTCAACAAAAACTAACATAAAAAATGAAAAAACTTTCAACCATTTTAGCCATGTTGTTTGCAGCATTAATCTGCGTAACATCATGCGGCAGCAGCAGTAGCGGCGACGACGAACCTACACCCGCTCCATCCAACGTGATTCTCTCCGCAAAAGATTTTGTGGGCACAGAATGGCACGGCACGGACGACAACGGAAAAGTCACTCTCAAAGTAAACAGCGCAACAGAAATGACGCTCAATTACTATACAAAAGAGAGCGTTGCCAAACACACAGAGACAGAACAACTCAACACGGTAACAATTACCTACACCTTCAACGAAAAAGAAGCCACTTTCTCCGGCAAAGGCAAGGAAGACAGCCAAGACTATTCTGGCAAACTTTCAGCAGCAAGGGCAATGAAACTTAAGATGCCCTCACAGGAAGTTTCTCTTTCAAGATAATCAAATCATCCTCTCATAATTAATTAAAAGCGGCTGTTGGCAACCAATCCAACAGCCGTTTTTTTATTCCCTGACAGAAAACTCGCAACCACAGTACAACTGATTGTAAAACCCATTCTCCTTCAACAACTCGTTTCTGCGCTGCTGCAAACCGCCCTTGCGCCAATTCTTCGCCCAATAGGACACATTATTAATATTGCTGACGGCATAGTTGCCCGCCTCGTCTATTTGCGCAAGACTTTTCCACCGCGACGAGGAAAGGGTACTTGCAATAGTGTCGCAACCAATCTGCGCGGCGGCTTTGGCTGTGGCAAGCATACGCATTTTGAAGCATAGGAGACAACGGCTGCCTCGTTCCGGCTCGTTCTCATGCCCCTTGACGGCGGCAAGCCATTCGTCGTGGTCGTAGTCGCCCTCTATCAAATTGATGCCAAGTTTTGCGGCATATTTCACAATCTCGTCGCGCCGTTTCTGGTACTCGACGATGGGGTAAATGTTGGGGTTATAATAGAAAATTGTCGGCTTAATACCCTGAGCATCAAGCGATTCTAATATAGGCGCACTGCACGGCGCACAACAAGCGTGAAGTAAAAGATTCATAACAAAATTTTTTTTGCAAAAATAATAAAATCATTCTAAAATCGGCACAGAAATTGAAACTAAATAAGCGTAAAGTTAAATAGTTAGGTTAGGTTGGTTAATTTTGGCGCGGGGGCGTAATTTTTACGTTACCGCGCTTTTTTTATTGTCAGGTGGCAATTTTTTTGTAACTTGCAGCCCGAAACAAAAGTCAATAGAACATTACAATGAACAAGATACTCAGACACACCGCCCTACTGTGGGCAATAGCATTGATAACGGGTTGCGCGCTCGTAGGTCGCACTAAATCAGACGACAACATCGAGCGAGGCTCCATCATTAGCAACGGGTCGCAGCAACTCGCCCTCATGTACAATCCGTACAGCACGACGATTCACCCCAAGGTGTTTGCCAAGAAAAACAACCTCGAGGACATCGACCTGTACGTTATCATCAACGACGACGAGTTGTTATTTTCCAAGGCAAACGCCCAAAAAAGCAACACCGCCACAATTAAAATTTTTTACAAGGTGATGGAAAGTTACGAAAAAACCGCCCTCTTAGACAGTTGCACACGCACAGTCGATTTCACAAAAGAGCAGGCAACGAAGACTTACGCCATCAAATTGAAGTTGAAGCCGCAGGAACTCAAAAAGTTCATCATACAGACCACAATTACCGACATCCTGCGCGGCAAGATGAGCATCCACTTCACCGAAATCGACAAAACAGACCCGTTTAGCGAGGACAACTACATGATTACAAAAACCTCAAACATGCAACCCCTCGCAGAACACTATATTAAAAAAGGTGATGCCGTGCGCGTGGATTACCTCTGCAACTCCAAGTATCCATCGCTAATGTCGGGCAGCAAGCCCCACGAACTCACCATCCCGCTCTCGCCGTATTCGAGCGACCCGGCGGTGGAAGACACCACGATTTTTTACAACACGATGGAGGAAAATGCAAGTTATATAATGCGCGGCACCACGGCTCAACTCTACGCCGCCACCGCCGACACCAATTATAACAGAAACTTAGTGCTGCCATGTTTTGACGGCGACTTTCCAAACATCGACACTCCCGAAGAGATGATGCTGCCCCTTGCCTACCTCGCAACGCCCGAAGAATACGCCGCGCTGCGCAACGCCACAGCCAAAAAACTCGCCGTGGACGACTTCTGGTACTCCTGCACCCGCGACATCCGCAGGGCTAAGGAACTGATCAAGGTGTATTACTCCCGCGCCATCATCAGCAACCTGCTCTTTACCGACTACCGCAAAGGCATGTTGACCGACCGAGGAATGGTGTATATCGTATTGGGGCCGCCCAAGATGCTGGCAATCACAAGCACGTCGGAAGTCTGGACCTACAACGACACCAAGAGCGGGCAGAAAATACGCTTTGTATTCCGCCGCACCCGCACCAAACTCTCTGGCGAAAAATACGTGCTAAGGCGCAGCACCGAGTTTAAGACCATTTGGGACAAGGCGGTAGGCAGTTGGCGCAAGGGAAAAATCTACTCCTTCTGAAATTAAAAAAAATTAACAAAATTAAGGCTGCAAAATATTGTACAATTCAAAAAATTTAAAGTATATTTGCGGCGGTCAAAACAGAAAACATTATAACAATATAATTAATATAATAATGAGCAATTTAGATTTGACAAAGTATGGCATCACCGGTTCCACGGTGATTGCGCACAATCCTTCTTACGAGGATCTCTACAAGGCAGAAATCAATCCCGCCCTCACTGGCTACGAGAAAGGTCAGGAGACCGAACTCGGCGCAGTAAACGTGATGACCGGCATCTTCACCGGCCGTTCGCCCAAGGACAAGTACATCGTTGACGACGCTCAGAGCCACAACAATGTATGGTGGACCACCGAAGGCTACAAGAACGACAACCACCCCATGAGCGAGGACGTTTGGGCCAAGGTAAAGGACATCGCTGTTAAGGAACTTTCCAACAAGCAACTCTACGTAGTGGATGCATTCTGCGGCGCAAACGAGGCTACAAGGCTCGCAGTACGTTTTGTACTCGAGGTGGCATGGCAGGCTCACTTCATCAAAAACATGTTCATCCAGCCCACCGAAGAGGAACTCAAGAATTTCGAGCCCAACTTCGTCATCTACAACGCTTCCAAGGCAAAAGTTGAAAACTTCAAGGAACTCGGACTCAACTCCGAGACCTGCGTTGCATTCAACACCACAAGCCGCGAGCAAGTAATCATCAACACATGGTACGGCGGCGAAATGAAGAAGGGTATGTTCTCTATGCAGAACTACTACCTCCCCCTCAAGGGCATCGCTTCTATGCACTGCTCTGCCAACACCGATATGGAAGGCAAAAACACCGCCATCTTCTTCGGTCTCTCTGGCACTGGCAAGACCACCCTTTCCACCGACCCGAAGCGTCTCCTCATCGGTGACGACGAGCACGGCTGGGACGACGAAGGCGTATTCAACCTCGAAGGCGGCTGCTACGCTAAGGTCATCAACCTCTCGAAGGAGAACGAGCCCGACATCTACGGCGCAATCAAGAGGAACGCTCTCTTGGAGAACGTTACCGTGGACGCCAACGGCAAGATTGACTTCGCTGACAAGTCGGTTACCGAAAACACCCGCGTTTCCTACCCGATCAACCACATCAACAACATCGTTCAGAAGGTTGCCGGCAAGAGCGCAGGCCCCGCTGCACAGAATGTAATCTTCCTCTCGGCTGATGCATTCGGCGTATTGCCCCCCGTATCTATCCTCACCCCCGAGCAGACTCAGTACTACTTCCTCTCTGGCTTCACCGCCAAACTCGCTGGTACAGAGCGAGGAATCACCGAACCCACCCCGACCTTCTCGGCTTGCTTCGGCCAGGCATTCCTCGAACTCCACCCCACCAAGTACGCAGAGGAACTCGTTAAGAAGATGCAGAAGTCTGGTGCTAAGGCTTACCTCGTTAACACTGGTTGGAACGGCACTGGCAAGCGTATCTCCATTCCCGATACCCGTGGCATCATCGATGCCATCCTCAATGGCGACATCCTCAAAGTTAAGACCAAGACTATTCCGTTGTTCAACTTCGAGGTGCCCGTATTGCTCCCCGGCGTCAACACCAACATCCTCGACCCGCGCAACACCTACGCTGATCCCAAGGAATGGTGGACAAAGGCCATCGACCTCGCAAGCCGCTTCATCAAGAACTTCGGCAAATACACCACCAACGAAGCCGGCAAGGCTCTCGTTGCCGCTGGTCCGCAACTCTAAGCGACGCACATTTTTGTTAGTATAAACCACTAACAAAACCAACAATAAACACCCGCATCAATTGATTTTGGTGCGGGTGTTTTTTTTATTAAAAAAATAAAAACAAAAAAAACTTGCCCAATATTTGCATTTCTAAATAAAAAACCTTATATTAGCACCATATTATAAACCACTTAAACCTTAAAGCCATGAAAAACAAGATATTAACAACTCTCGTGCTATTCGCGATGCTGTCCACAACGGCATTTGCGCAGTATGGCATCACCAAGGAGACCTACAAAGTGGCGGTAAAAAAATTCCCCGCCTACTACGTGAAGCCGGAGCAACGCACATATTGCATCAAGATTGAAAACAAGATAAAGAACCTCTACAACGACACATACATCACTGGCGACATCGAAATCCCTGGATGGACGGAAATAGAGGAAGACAGCCTTGCATACGTGGTAATCGACATGGAAGTACAGCCAATCAAGATTATCGGCATCGACCTCAAGGACAACCGCACCGAGAAAATGACCGCCGACGGCCTCCAAATCAACCACAACTACTTCCCTACGGTCAAGTACATGTTCAACATCAAGTGCAACATCAAATCGCCCGTAGAAAATTTGGAGCGCAGGAGCAACCCAGACGGCTCGTCTATCGAGAAACTTTACCCGATAAAACTCAGTTTCCCCACACAGGAAGAGGCGCGCAAATACGTTAACGACGACATGGAGTCGATTACCAAAAAAGTTGCCGACAACACCTTCGATTTCATGAGCAAGGAAATCAACAAGGCGTTGTGCGAAAGGTTCTATCCAACGGAAAACACGGAAGAAATCAGCGTTGGCTACCTCCTTGACGAGACAAGCCCCTTCAAGGACGACATGCTCGCCGCCAAGGAGGGCATAGCGGCTGTGCTCGCAAAAATCGACTCCGAAAAGCCCCCGCAATACCTCGAAACGGAACTCGACCCCTGGCTCGAAAAAATAAAATACGCCGCCGGCGAACTCTCCAACTCCGACCCCACACAGCGCAAAGCCAAGGAGGAGATGCTCCGCGACCTCGCCACACTGTACCTAATCCTTGAAGACTTCGACCAATGCTCGCTCTACTCGCAGATATTGCGCGACACATTCAAGAGCAAGGAAGGCGAAAAACACATCAAGCAGATGAAAGCGTTGCAGGCGGAGTTTTCCAAACACAACAAAACTACGCGCCATTTCGCCGAGTATTAGTTGTCAAAAAAAAATAACTAAAAATGGCTGTCGTATTGAAAAAAAACAATATATTTGCAGTCGGATTGTAAAACTGCAAAACAAGCATACAGACATACAAAATGAAGGTTTTAAAATTTGGAGGAACGTCGGTTTCCTCAGTAGAGACAGTAAAAAATATCAGTGAAATCCTCAAGAGGACTACCGAAAAGCAGGTTGTGGTCTGTTCGGCCCTGAGCAAAGTAACCAACATGCTCACGGAGGCGGGCGACAAGGCTGCGGCGGGCGACATCAGTTACCGCGAGATTAGCGCGCAGATAGAGAAGCGTCATTACGACTTCATCGACGCGCTCATCGACGCCAAGCAACAGTACGACCTCAAAAGCAAGATTCACAGTTACATAACAAGGCTCGACAAGGTTCTCGAATCGATATACTTCCTCAACGAACTTTCCGAGAGGGCATACTATATCATTGTAAGTTTCGGCGAGAGAATGTCAAACGACATCATTTACAGGTACTTGCAGATTCACAATGGCAATGTTGACTATCTCGATTCGTCGCAGATAATCATCACGCGCCCCGTTAACGGCAAGGAACACGTCAACCGCACCGTTACCTACGAAAACATCCGCAAAAACTGGAATCCCAACGCCGACATCACTGTTGCGCCAGGCTTTATCTCCAAATCGGAAAAAGGCTACGCCACCACACTCGGACGCGGCGGCAGCGACTACACGGCGGCTCTCTACGCGGCAGCCCTCGACGCCACTATGCTCGAAATCTGGACCGACGTGAGCGGCATCTACACCTCCGACCCCCGCAAGGTGGAAAAGGCTTATCCTTTGGACAAGGTAAGTTACCGTGAGGCATTGGAACTCAGCAACTTTGGCGCAAAAGTAATCTACGCGCCCACCGTGCAGCCGGTGATGGAGAAAAAAATCCCCATGAAAATCCTCAACACCTTCCGCCCCGACGACCAAGGCACACTCGTATCGCAGGAGACATCGCACGAAATTCCCATCAAGGCAATCTCCACGATGGAGAACATCGCCATGATTACCTTCTCCGGCACGGGTCTCGTAGGCACTACGGGCATCGCAGGAAGGCTGTTTAACATGCTGAGCCGCAACAATATCAATATCACCATCATTTGCCAGGCAAGTTCGGAGATGTCTATCTGCCTCGCCATCGACGCCAAGGATGCCGACAAGGCAGTGAAGGCAATCAACGAGGAGTTCGACTTTGAAATCCGCAAAGACACTGTAAACAAGACAGTTGCGGAGAACGACTACGCCATCGTTGCAATGGTGGGCGAAGGCATGAAGAATTACGCCGGACTCACTGGCAAGGCGTTTACCGCGCTTGGCAACGCCGGAATCAACATCCACGCCATTGTACAGGACAGCACCGAGGTCAACGTTTCCATCATCGTGAAGAAGGTGGATGCCACCAAGGCTCTCAACGTGTTGCACGACGTTTTTTTCAACAATTAACATACCTAAACAACAGAAATGCAGTACATTAGCACAAGGGACAAAAATCTCAAAGTATCCTTCGAACAAGCCGTCAAACGCGGTCTTGCGCCCAACAAAGGTCTCTTTGTCCCCGAACACTACATAACGTTGCCCCAATCTTTTTGGGACAACCTCTACGGCATGAGCCTGCAAGAAATCGGCTATCAGGTTGGCCGCCAGTATGTTGGCGACGAAATTCCCGATGCCGACTTCCGTGCATTATGCGAAGATGTCCTCAGTTTCGACATCCCGCTCGTCAACGTAAAAGACAACATCTACTCCCTCGAACTTTTCCACGGCCCCACATGCGCATTTAAGGATGTGGGAGCAAGGTTTATGGCACGTTGTTTGGGGTATTTTTCGCGTCAAAGGAACGAAAAGACGGTAATCCTCGTGGCTACATCTGGCGACACGGGCAGCGCGGTTGCCAACGGTTTCCTCAATGTGCCGGGCGTGGACGTGATAATCCTCTACCCAAGCGGCAAGGTGAGCGAAATCCAGGAGAAGCAACTCACCACCAACGGCAACAACATCACCGCCCTCGAAGTTAACGGCGTATTTGATGATTGCCAAGCACTTGTGAAGACCGCCTTCGCCAATTTTGACACGAAGGACAAGATAAAGTTGACCTCTGCAAACTCGATTAACATTGCGCGATTGATTCCGCAGTCGTTCTATTATTACTATGCGGTGTCGCAGATTAAGAGGGAAGACGCGGTGATTTGCGTGCCGAGCGGCAACTTCGGCAACATCACCGGCGGCATTTTGGCGTTGAAATCGGGATTGAAGGTGAAACACTTTGTGGCTGCCACCAACGCCAACGACACCGTGCCGCAATATTTGCAGACTGGCACTTACACGCCCAAACCATCAGTGCAGACCATTTCAAACGCCATGGACGTAGGCGACCCAAGCAACTTCGAGCGTCTCGACATGGTATTTGGACACAACTGCAAGGTGTTTGGCGAGACCATATCGAGTTACTCCTTCACCGACGACGCCACACGCGCCAAGATGAAGGAAACTTACACACAGCACCGCTACATCCTCGACCCGCACGGCGCAGTAGGAATGTTGGGCATAGAGAAGCAACTCGGCGGCGACCATTCAACGCCGGGCATCTTCCTCGAAACGGCGCATCCGTGCAAGTTCCTCGATGTTGTAGAGGAGGCAACAGGCATCACACCGCCACTGCCCGAATCTCTCAAACGTTGCTTGGACAAGAAAAAGGAATCGATACGCATCGACAACGACTACAAGCAACTCGAAAAGATTCTGAGAGACAGGTATTTGTAAGTTTTTTTGGAAAAAAGTTATCTAAAAAATAACAAATAATTCAAAAAAACGTTAAGTATATAGAGTAACAATTTTTATGCACCTAAAAATGTCAGACAGCAATATCGTTCTCGACAACATAGCATATCCTCTGTACAAGCACACCAAAGGCGGTCGCCTTGAGTACTCGTACAGGGGAATTGTTGACTCTACCACGGTGGAAAACATCCTTGCTCTGGCTGAGGCCAACCTCTCCGACAGCAAGGAGCAAATCATAGTGAGGAAAAGGGTGTATTTTATCATGGTGGAATGTCTGCAAAACATTACACGCCATCAGGATGTCTATGACGACCCCGACTTCGACCAAAGCGCGCTCTTCGTCATCAAACGCAAAGAGCAGTCGTACTCCGTAACCTCGGCAAACCTCATCTTTGACACCGCAATAGAATCGCTGCGCGAAAAGATTGACAAGGTGAACTCCATGGACGCCGACCAACTGAGGCTGTACGCCAAAGAGGTGCTAAGCAACGGCACATTTTCGAGCAAAGGCGGTGCAGGACTCGGCCTTATCGAGATGGCGAGGAAGTCTGGCAGCAAGTTCCAATACGAGTTTGTACCAGCAAAATACGGGATGTCGATGTTTTACATGAACCTCGAAATCCCAATGAGCAAAGATACTACACTCCCGCACGACCCTCAGCGCATAGACAAGATACGCCAATACCGCTCATTGCTCCAACAGTGCAACGTCGTTTTGATGTACAGCGGCACGTTGACGCAGGGCAACCTCAAAAACCTTCTATTGATACTCGCCAAGCAAATCAACACCACAAAGTTGCTCAAAAGCCGGGTCAACAACCTGATGATAGAGATGTTACAAAACATTCTCCGGTTTGGCGACCGGCGCGAAGGCGACAACGAAAACGGTTGTTACGGTATGTTTGTGGTGAGCGAAGACCGCAAGTTTATCAAACTCACCTCGGCAAACCTCATCAAAAACTCCAACATCGAGTACACCAAGCAAATTCTCGACATGGTAAACAACGCCGACAAGGATCAACGCGCCGGCATGTACCACGACGACTCGCCCGGCAAAGGGTTCATCGCTATTGTCAACAAGAGCCGCAACAAGTACACGTATTTCTTTGACCAAATAGACAGAGGCTTCTCATTGTACTCACTCAACGTGTTTCTCACCAAGGAAAACGAACAATCTGTGGCATTGTAATGCACTGAAATACAATATCAACGATTTTTTTTCAAAAAAAACATCAAAAAGATTTGGTGGTTAAAAAAAAACACTATACCTTTGCGCTGGAATTTGAAAGGTTAAACAATATGGTTTGGCCTCGTAGCTCAACTGAATAGAGCATCTGACTACGGATCAGAAGGTTGCAGGTTTGAATCCTGCCGAGGTCACGAGGAATTTAGTTAGAACATCATGGGAGGCCCCTTAGCTCAACTGAATAGAGCATTTGACTACGGATCAAAAGGTTGCAGGTTTGAATCCTGCAGGGGTCACAAAGGAAAGCGGAGCGTTTAAGAATGACGTTCCGCTTTTTTTGTAACAAAATTTTGTTTGTTTGGAAAATAATTATTTCCTTTGCGCAAACGTTAACTTGTTAACAATGGAAAAGAAAAACTTCATCAAAATAGGGCTTTTGGCGGTGCTTGCGCTCGTGATTCTTGTTTGGGGGCTGAGTTTCCTCAAAGGGGAGACCCTGTTTAAGGCAGAAAACCATTACGTCGCCATCTACAACAAACTCGACGGACTCGCAGAGAGCAACCCCGTGATGCTCTCAGGCTACCGCATTGGCTCTGTGGAGCATATCGGATTTGAGGAAAAGGACAACGTGTTTAAAATCATCGTGAAGATGAAAATAAACAACGACTTCATAATTCCCATCGGCACCACAGCAAAAATTGTCAACATCGACATCATGGGCACCAAGGGCATCGAAATCATCCGTCCAAAAACAGTAAACGGCTATTACGGCAACGGCGACACACTGCGCTCCGCAATCGACGGTGGCATCATCGACCAAATACTCGATTTTGTGCTGCCGATGAAGGACGACCTCGCCGGATTCCTCACCACGTCTGATTCTGTGATGCACTCGCTCAACCTCCTCCTCAACGAAAAAAACCGCAACAACCTAACCCACAGCCTCGAAGGTCTTAGCGAAGTGGCTGCGCGCCTCAGCAAAAACTCCAACGCCATCGACACAATAATGCGCAATTTTGACAAGGCGTCGCGGATGCTCGGTCGCAATACAGGCACCATAGAACGCGCAATCAACAATTTTGCAGCCCTTGGCGACACGCTCTCCACGCTGCACCTTTCGCAGACGCTCTCTGAGGCACAAGAAGCCCTCAAAAAGGCAAACCGCCTTCTCTCCACCATCAACGAAGGCAACGGCACGGCGCAGCAAATCCTCACAAACGACACCTTATATAACAACCTCCAAGAGGCAACGGTACGAATCAACCGCATCCTCGACGAGTTTGAAAAACATCCGAAAAAGTACATCAACTTATCCATTTTTGGCGGCAAAGAAGACAAGAAAAAGAAAAATCAATAAACTATGAATACCAAACAATTAGCATCTTTGATGGTGCTGACAGCATTGCTGCCGTTTGCACTGTTGACCTCATCATGCGGCGGCGGAAACACTCACACTGAGGCTCAGAACACACAGAGCGAAGGCGGCAAAATGCCCGTGCCTGTCATCTTAGACTGCGACCTTGGCAGCAGCACAGACGACTTGTTTGCAATGATGATGCTATACGACGCGCACAAGAAAGGCAAAATAGACTTCAAAGCGTTGATGATAAACCGCGATGGACTTGACAACCTTCGCATTGCCGACATATTCAACACATACTACGGTTTCCCAAAACTTCCCATCGGCAAGACTCACGACGCGCCCAAAAATCCGCCTGTATTCATCCCGTATTGGAAGTTGGCAAAACCGGAGGAGTACAAGGAAATGCCAACATTCAAGCGCACATACACCGACGAACAGTTGCAGCAACTACCTGACGCTGAGACACTTTACCGTCAGATTCTTGCCAAAGAGCCTGATACATCGGTGGTGATTTTTTCCATCGGATTCCCCACAAACATCGCGCACCTTTTGGAATCGAAGGCAGACAAAATCTCAGACCTCGACGGCGTTGCACTCGTTGCCAAAAAAGTGAAAGCCATGTACATCATGGGCGGCGACTTGTCGCAAACAATGCCCGAACCCGAATACAACCTTCTGCAAGACCCTCAAAACGCCATGACACTCATGCAAAAATGGCCGTCCAAAATCTATTTTTCGCCCGGCGACATGGGACACAAAATAGACTACACGCCAGAAAATGTGATTGCCGACCAAACTAAAATGCACCTCGAAGACAGCCCAATCTGCATGACCTACAAACTGTTTGAATGCAACACAGGGCAACGGATGTGGGACGCTTGCGCCATTCAGCAATATTTGCGCCCCGACTTGTACCAAATCCACGGCCCGGTAAAATACACCGTGGACTCCCAAATGATACTCCACGAACAGCCAGGCACATCACATTACATGACATATACCAATACCGCGGAACAAGACACACTGATACTCAACCACATACGCGAAACCGCGCACGGCGGACTTAAATAACAAGAACCCCCGCCGAAAACATCTCCGTATCGCTGGGAGTCAACGGCAAGAAACCGCCAACAAGTTTTCCGTTAGAAAATTCGGGCTTACGGCAGCCTTTGAACGGCGCGGCATTTTTTGGGAAAACATAAAAATCAGCCTCTGCATCCACTAATTCGGCTATTTGCATGGACAAACGTCCCATAGAATAGCGGCAGTTGATTTCGATGCAGGGGTTGATTTTTGTTTGGTCGCCCTGCCTATAAACCATGCAATCGATGCCCAAAGGGCCGCAATATTTTTTGGCATAAATGCTGTCGTTCAACACTTTAACGTGCAAATCGGACAACCGACGCGCCGTCTCTGCGTCAAAGCCCGGCACACTATCCAGCCACCCTACCCTACTGCCAATATACGCGCCAGTTTCGGACGTTGCAAAAGTGGAAACGCCCACAAACTTCGCCCTACCGTCAACAATATCATAGTGCATCGAAAAATCAGCAATTTTGTCAAACAAATGCTCGCACTCCACTGCACCTTGAGTTTTTATAATCGAGCGCAGCCAATTGTCGAGATTTGGAGTCATTTGACTGTTTTTGAGGATTCTAACGCCCCGACCGCTCGACCCAAATATCGCCTTGAAAACCGCGCCATCGCTCCTCGCTCGCAAAAATACCGCAGCCTCATCCATTGTTTTGGCAATGCAAGGAAGTTCGCTTTTTGAGGGAAAATATTGTTTTTGAGACGGAAACAATTGTTTTTGAGGTGGAAACAAATCGTCATTTATTGGAAACAATTTGCTGTCATACCCATCTTGTTGCACTAATTTTTCAAAAAAATCCACGGAAGTCGCCCTTGAAAAAAGCAATTTATGTTCGGGCATCCACCGTCCAATAGGCGAATTATGATAAATAGAAGAAAACTTGTACTTCTCCCCCACCCTCAATATCCTCGGCGAAATGCCCCACGGTCTAAAAAAATCGAACTCCCGCACTGTCAATCCCCTATCTTCTTCGCCAATAAACTCGCACTGAAATCTCTCTCTCCAAAAACTCAGAAAATCAACGTCTTTGGTCTTAGAAATCAGCACACAATCCCCCTTCCGCGCAAAACACATCGGCAGCACCGACAAGTCGCGCTCCAACATGGCAGGATATTTTGGCAGGCTGTAAACCGCCTTATCCGCCGCCACTTCGATTTCACATCCGGGGTTGAAGAAGAATAAGTCCATTGTCTATCAACGATTTATGATAGCACAAAATTAATTATAATTCGCCAAAACTGCAAAAAAGATATGCGTTTTGACAGAAAATATTTTGGATAATCTGTCAAAATTGAAAAAAAACGTACCTCGTCAACAAGCATTTCAAAGGACGATTTATTTTAGCAAGCAAAAATTTTTTGTGCATTTGCCAAATCTTCTTACTTTTGCAAGCACAAAAATGTATCACAAATTAATAAAACAGAAAAATGGTAAAACACATTATCCTTTGGACATTGAAAGACATGCCGGAAGACGAGAAGGCAACCGTAAAAGCCGGCATCAAAGAGGGCTTGGAATCGCTTAAAGGCAAAGTTCCCGGCCTCATCGACATCAAGGTAAACATCAGCGGCAGACTCGCATCTTCTAATGCGGACGTGATGCTCGATTCTACCCTCGAATCGCCCGAAGCACTCAAAATCTACGCCCAACACCCTGACCACTTGGCAGTTGCAAACGGCAAGGTACGCCCCCACACGGCACAACGCGCTTGTCTGGATTTTGAAATTTAAACGACGCACAATCGGGCGACAACCCACGCTAATTGTCCCTCCAACTCTGGTCGCGCTTGTATTCGAGGCCTTGGAACATGGACGAATTGATGGACAACGTGAAGTTGTAACTCTTCAACCGACCAAAAGGTATGATGTAGAAACTCAGGTTGAAACAGTGCAAATCCCTTGACACTGAGAGCCTTGTGGAAGTCATCTTCTTGGCATCGAAGTCGTAGCCCGAACTTATCGACACATTCCACTTGTCGGTAAACTTGATAGTGCCGCTCAAAGAGAGAGTCTGCGAGATTACAGACGGCTTGTTAGACGGCTTGGAATAGTTGAAACCATAATCGACGGAGAGAGTCCACGGCACAGAATAGTAGTCGAACTCTCCGTCTTTTTCTTTCTTGGAAATCGTAGCCTTTTCGCTTTTCTTCTTTTCCTCCACATCCTCGGCGGTGGAGATTATGTTGCCGTCTTCATCCACCTCCGCCTGCGATTCGTCTTCGCCGTATTTGGCGGCGGCGGCTTCCTTTGCGTCCATTTTCTTCTTGCCTAACGTCTTGGAATCCAACGAAAAACCTGTACTCAACCTCGCCGACGTGAGGCGCGCCCACTTGCGTCCGTTGGTCTCCTTCATCAAGTAATATTTTGTGCGACGACCCTGATCATCAAGTTGGTATGGATCCAATGTACCGCCAAAAGACAATGTCATCTTATCAAAAAGCCTGGTACTACCGCTCACAGAGATATTGCTGAGTTTCATACTGTCGGCGGCCATATTGTAACTACCTGAAAAATTGAGGTTTTCGAGTATCTTGATTTTGGTATATTGCCCCTCTATGGTGTCGTTTCTGCCTTTGACCTTCATCTCGAAATTGTTGCCAAGTCCAAAATTGATGGAGGCACTCTTGCCCGACGACGGAGTACCATAGATACCGTTTTGGAAAATACTATACTTCCTCGTGCCGGTGGTGTCTGACGGTTCTTGACGGTAAAAACCCCAAAACTCCTCCGAAAAGTCGGGCCGCCAACTTACACCAATGCTCGGCGAAACCACGTGCCTGAACGCCTTGATGTGCTTTGCCCTGTTAAACTGGAAAATACCGTACAACTTGGTGCTTGCCGAAAGCGACGTGCTAAAATCAAAACAATGGCGAAAAGCGTTCACAGTGTCGGTAGTGTAGGTATATTTGCCCGTGGCAGGGTCGTAACCCGAAGCATATTTGAGCAAATAATTGGGATACAACCGTCCTGAATAAGATACCGACGGCGACATCTGTATGTACTTAAATAAGGTGAACGGTGCGCTGAGCGGCATATCGTATTTAAGACCGTAGCGCATCTTGTCAAACATCTCTTTCTTAAACAGCAACGAATCTTTCAGCGTCGGGAAAGTGCTTTGGGCGTTCACCCTGAGCGAGGTGGTTATCTTTTCGTACCAACGCTGTGCGCCGGTCTGATGCTTGCGCTTAAACGGGAATATCGACGGCACAGACAGACCCATTGTGGGACCCTGCAACGAAAAAGTGCTGTCGTAGAGGTTCTGCGTCATGTTGCCGGCAATAGTCATGTTTGCCTTGCCACCAAACAACCGCTTTTGGTAAGATACAGACGACGAAGTGGAACTCCTCGCATAATCCTGCACGGAGCGGGCGTTGTAACGGTCGTAATTAGACTTGTCGTAACTGATGTTGACATTGAAACTGCTCGTAGGGTTTGCCTTGGGGTCTTGGTTAAAATTGAGTTTCAACATATAAGAATTGACGCTCGAATACTTTATGTCAGGATTGTTAGACAGCGCAAACGCCTTTTCGCCCTGCACGTTTTTGGAGAAGTTGAAGTCAAAACTGCCCGCAAACTTGTACTTCACCTTGAATTTGCTGCTTGCCCGCGCCGACCACGAGCCATAACTATATATGCTGCCCAAGACTTCAAGGTCGGCGTAGTCGCTAAAAGCAAAATAATATCCGCCGTCGCTCAGGTAAAAGCCGCGCCGCGACTCCTCGCCGTATTTTGGGATTATAACGCCGCTCTGATGCTTCTTGGTACTTGGAAACAAGCAGAATGGCAGTCCGAGCGCATACACCGGCACGTCCAAAAACACAAAATACACGGGTCCCGATACAATCTTGTCGTTAGGAATTACCTTTGCCTTAGTCAATTGCAGGTAAAAATGCGGACGCTCGGCATCACAGGTGGTGTAACGGCCGTTTTTGAGGTGTATCTCCTTGTTGGTGTGCATTTTGGTGAGTCCGCCAAAGATATAGCCGTTTTCTTGCTCGGTGTTGACGTCGCGCACAATGCCCTCCCTGGTCTTCACATTATATCTGATGGTGAGGGCGGTAAACTCGTCGTTACCGTCCTTAAACTCCGGCTTGCCTTCGATCTCATTGGTGGTGGTATCCGTCCTGCCCTCGGCATACACAAGATTCTTGTCCATATCCATGTTGATATGGTCGGCCTTGAGGCTCATGCCCTCGGTCTGCACGTCCGACTTTCCGTAGAGGTACACCTGCTTGTCGTCAAAAGACAACATCATCGAGTCGCTGCACTGATACTCGATGGGCGTATCTACAATCGACTTCGGCTTTTTGGGCTTGTTGAGTTCAAGCGAATCGACGGCAACGCCAAGACTGTCGGCAGGTATAGAATCCTTAGCCATCTCAGCCTCCATGCGCTGCGCCCTGCGCAACGAATCCCTCGTGGCACGACGCTGACCAAACGCCGTAGCGGCAGTCAACATCAATAGAAAGAGTATGAAAAGTGTTTTTTTCACTTGTGTTTTTGCTTCGTTATCTGAAAAACGCCACAAAAGTAAGCATTTTTTGGCAAATTAACAGACATTATGGGAATAATTTTTGCATATTTGACGATAATTTGAGTACCTTTGCGTCTCAAAAACATACCAAACATCAATACAGACAATGAAAACAACGATTATATGCATCTTATTGGCAATATTTTATAGGGTTGACTGCGCGGCGCAGCAAGACACGGCATACCACCTCCGCAAAGTGTTGATAGACGCGGGGCACGGCGGCAAAGATCCGGGGGCCATCGGCAAAGTTGCCAAAGAGAAAAACCTCACGCTCGCCATCGCCAAAAAACTCGGCAATTACATCGACTCGCTAATCCCCGGCGTGGAGGTGGTATATACCCGCGAGACCGACATTTACCTTTCGCTCAAAGAACGCGCCGAGATGACCAACAACATAATGCCCGACGTGTTTATCTCCATACACATCAACTCCTGCAAAAGCAACAAGGTGAAGGGTTTTTCGACATACGTCAACGGCACGGGCAAGGACAAAGACCAAATAGAAGTGCAAAAGAAAGAGAACGGCGGCGAAGAAGTTTCCGCCGAAGAAATCATCAACATGAAAAACGTCCAGTCTTCCAACCACACCAACAGCGCGCTCTTCGCCCGAAAAATCCAAGACCAATTCCGCGACCGCGCCGGACGCATGGATTTGGGTGTCAAGGAGGCAACTTTTGCGGTGCTTTGGCGGGCGTACATGCCGGCAGTGCTTATCGAGTGCGGCTACATCAGCAACCGCGACGAAGAAAAATACCTCAACAGCGAATATGGGCAGTCTATCGTAGCCTCGGCGATATTCCGTGCCTTCCGCGACTACAAAAACGAAGTGGAATCCCGTGGCAACACGCCCGTACAAACCCAACCCGCCGCCGAACCAAAAAACTCGGCTGCCACTAAGACCGAACCCAAAAAAGAAAAACAAAGCACTCCTCCCGGCGGCGAAGTGGTAGAAAACCCGAAACCCGACAACAAAATCTACTTCCGTGTGCAAATCAAGTCGAGCCCCAAGCAAATCCCGCTCAACAGCAAGGAGTTCAAGGGGCTGAAAAACGTGGACGAAATAAAAATCGACGGCGCATACAAATACACCGTCGGCAAAACTCAGAGTTACAATGAGATAACAAAGATTTTGAAGGAAACCAAGACAAAAATCAAAGACGCCTTCCCCATCGCCACCAAAGGCGACAAGCGCATCGACATCACCGAGGCGAAGAAGGCATTGAAACAATGATTCATTCTACACCCTCACGCCAATTAGCGTGATGTCGTCCACCTGCATACGGCTGCCGCGCCATTTGGTGATTGTTTCGTCCAAAAGGGCGCACTGCTCATCAAGAGGCTTGTCGTAAACCTCCGTCAAAAATGCCACAAGTTTCTTAACAAGGAATTTGTGGGCAACCTTGCCATCTGTCTCGCCGCCAGGCTGATCTTGTATGCCGTCGGAAAAAGTGTAAATCATGTCGCCCTTCTTGATTGGAATGGTCTGCGTCTTGAAATGCTCTTTTTCGGCGATATATCTGCCCACGGGCATCCTGTCGCCGTCGAGTTTGGTGGCGTTGCCGTCCCTTATCAATATTGCAACCTGATTGGCAGCGGCAAAGCGCATTTCCATAGCGTCGAAATCATAACTGCAAATGGTCATGTCCATGCCGTCGTCAATGGTGCTATTGTCAGACACCAAAGTAGCCTTTACAAAATTCCTCATGCGGTCGAGGACGATGCCGGGATTGGCGGCGTCATATTCTGAGACGCAAAATTCCTTCAACGCCGATATGCCGAGCATAGAGAGGAATCCGCCCGGAATGCCGTGCCCAGTGCAGTCGGCCGTTATCATCACGCGAAATCTGCCGCATCTGGCAACGAGGTAATAATCGCCGCCCACAATGTCGCGGGGCTTGTAATAGACAAAGTTGTCCGGGAAAAGTTCGTCTATCTCCGACTTCGGGGAGATGGCGGCGTTTTGGATGCGCTGCGCATAGTTGATGCTGCTCATCAACTTGTTGTTGACCTGCTCCACCGCCTGCCATTGCTGGGTGATGATGTCTTTCTGCGCCTCTATTTCGTTTTTTTGACTCCAAATTTCGTCGCGCTGAGCCTCAATTTCAGATTTTTGCTGGTCGAGGATGTGATTTTTCTGCGTGAGTTCTACATTGGCTTTGCGCTTGATTTTCAAGGCGATATAAATGATTACCACCAACGATATTACCAATATGAGTCCCCCGATGAGCGAGAAAATGATAATCCTCATCTGTTTTTGCTTGACGGCGGCCTCCGCCCTGTGGACTTTCATCTCCTGCTCCGCCTCAAATTTTGCCACCACGTTCATCGTGCTGTCGTTGATGGACGACACCTTGTAATGGTGCATTTTTTCGGAGGCGTCGAGGGCGTTCTTGTAGTCGCCGAGTTTTTTATAGACATCCATCAACTGCTTGTAATACCCTGAGATAAAATTGTCCCGGAGGTCTTCTTCAAGATATTTTTGACATTCGATCAATACGGCGAGCGCGTCCTTGTCTTTGCCAACAAAGGAGAGGTAGCGCGCATAACATTGCAGGGTGGAAAACTGGCTGTTGGTGTAATTGGCGTTGGCGAAATAGTCGCCGATTTTCTTTATATAAGCAAGGCAACTGTCGGCGCATGAGTAGTCGCCGTTTTTTTCGGCGCAGGTGATGTACGCGTCGGCAACATATATGTAGGTCTCGTACTTGGCGTTGATATAATAGGCGTCGTCGGTTGGTATTGTGTCGAAGATATACGACGATTTGGCGAGGTATTTAATCGCATCTTCCGTGGTGCCAACTTCAAGTTCCATGTTGCCAAGCACCTGATAATCAAGCGCGACGTCGATATAATTGCCCGCCATAGAATCCATCTGCAAAGCCTTAGTATAATAATCCCTCGCCGTCTCGTAGAAACTGAGGTCGAAGTTCACCATGCCAATCGAATTGTACGAATAAGTGATGTTGGCGGTGTCTTTGAGTTCGGTGTACAACTCCAACGCCCTGCCAAGATAAAACAGGCTACTGTCGTGGAGATTGAGGTCGTGGTAGCATTTGCCGATTCCGATGGCGTTGTCGGCCACTTTTTTCTTGGAATCCACTTTTTCCAATATTTCCGTCGATTTAAAGAAGTTAGATAACGCCTCCCGCGCCTTGTCCTGCATGTAATACGATACGCCGATGTTGTAATAATTGTCGGCAATATGCAGATAGTCAGTATTTTTGCACAAATTCAACGACATAGAGGCATATTTCATCGCCGTGTCGGAATTGTCGGCCAACACCCCGACTTTGTAATACAGCATCATCTTCACGCTGTCGGGCGTGGAGGGTTTGATGAGGGAGAGGAGACTGTCTATTTGGATCTGGATGTAGTCAACATCATCGTCGCCGCCGTCGTCTTGCGCGATGACGGTGCGTGCCGAAAGCATCAGCAACAGTATGACGAGCAATTGTTTCATATCCGCAATGTTGTTAGCCACTGCAAATATACTATATTTTTACAAAAGCAAGAAAAATGTTACTAACAAAAACTACTTTTTTTTCTTGCCACCCATGAAGAAACTATCCACAATCAGGCTCACCAATATATAAATAAGCATATACACGGCTATCTTGAATACAATATACTTAGGGAGCAAGTTTTCTGGGAAATAGTGGCGAAATGCAAGGATGGCAATTACCGCAAAAACTATCCTCAACAGATGCCTCAAGACATCTTTCCAAGTCGTATTGATATTGAGATTGAATTTTGACATCGGAAACGGACATTAAAGAAAAGATAGTGACCAAGCTGGGGTTCGAACCCAGGACCCCATCCTTAAAAGGGATGTGCTCTACCGGCTGAGCTACTTGGTCAGACCATATTAAAAGGAAAATTCGAAGTTAAACTCGTGACCAAGCTGGGGTTCGAACCCAGGACCCCATCCTTAAAAGGGATGTGCTCTACCGACTGAGCTACTTGGTCTGCCATTATCATTATGGGCGAATTGCGGTGCAAAGGTAAACATAATTTTCCATTTACCAAATTTTTTTTGACCTTGACGGCGATTTTTGCAAATAGCGACTCCGCAATGCCTTGAATTACAAAACGATAAAAGACAAAATTTTATTAAAAAAATCTTATTGTCAAAAAAACCGTTAAAAAAATTCTATATGTCCAAAAGATTTTGCATATTTGCAGCGGATTTCGGGGCGGAGTTCGCACCGTTATTATACAATAGTGATTAACAAACAAAAACAAACATATCAAAACAGAAAAATGGCAAAGCACAATTTCTTCGCAGGACCGTCCATCCTTCCCGACTACACCGTGGAGGAGACTGCAAAAGCACTCAAAGATTTCAACGGCACTGGCATCTCGCTCATGTGCATGTCGCACAGGGACAAATCATTCGACGCCGTGATGAACAAGACAGTGGAGCTCTTCAAGCAAGTGCTCGACATCCCCGCCGGCTACTCGGTCATCTTCCTCGGCGGCGGCGCAAGTCTCCAGTTTGCAATGGTTCCGATGAACCTCCTGCGCACAAAGGCTTTCTACCTCAACACAGGCACGTGGGCAAACAAGGCCGAAAAAGAGGCCAAGCTCTTCGGCGAAGTTGTGGAAGTATCGAGCAAGCCCGACAACCACACTTACATCCCCAAGGGCTTCACCATCCCCACCGACTGCGACTACATGCACATCACCACCAACAACACCATCTTCGGTACTGAAATCCTGGAAGACTTCAATTCGCCGATTCCCGTTGTAGCCGACACAAGCTCCGACATCTTCAGCCGTCCGCTCGACGTTAGCAAATAC
>JAEEGL011336468.1_pt1 | contig 47168 bp, 53 predicted proteins | sample 9134231 | NCBI WGS metagenome assembly JAEEGL01 (sample SAMN16246548, study PRJNA631951) | gut metagenome | biome: gut microbiome; feature: rumen; material: fiber-attached | host: Bos | place: Iran: Karaj | collected 2018-10
GGGATCTGGCAGCGCCCGGAAGATCTGGCAGCGCCTGAGACGCCCGGAAACGTCCTGAGACGCCCGGCGGGATCTGGCAGCGCCCGGAAGATCTGGCAGCGCCACGTGTACCAAAAAAGCGCCAAAATCGACGCTGTAACATTTAGTTAACATTCGTTAGCCATTAAAAGAAAAAGCATTTTATCATGTTTTTCGCTTATCAATGTACGCCAAACCGCATAATATATATACATTTTATCGAACACGACGCCGACCAGGCACTATATTTGTAACATTTTCGTAACAAAGTCATCCGTTTGTGCGTGAAGTCCCGGCATTTGTGGATATCTTTGCTTATAATGTGGATAACTATTAGATATTTGTTAAGGAATTGTTATGGTAATGGATATATTTTGGATTATTTGGTTATTATTTGGTTATATTGTGGATAACTTATTAATAATTGTGGATAACTTTTCGAAATTATCAGTTTGCTATATATGTTATACTTACAGTAGAACAGTCATCCTGTGGTTGCCGGTCTGATCCGGGATCTTATAGTCATCTTGACTATTTTACGCTTTTGGTGGAAGTGTAAAAATCTCCAGAATTTCACGCTTTAACGCTTTAACGCTGGGGTACTTTACAACGCTAAAGCGCCGGGTCTGCCGGCATCTGGAACTACGCTACCATTTATACAATCAAAATAAAATCAAAATCAACACATAAAAAATCTACAAAAAACTCAAAATTTTTAACACTTCACCTTAAATTTCCAGAAATTCACGCTAAAAAATGTAAAATATATTTGACATTTTGTAAAATATACCGGGATTTTCCTGTGTTTTTGATATATATATTGCGGAATTTTTGGGTTAAAACTTGTGTTAATGGAAACTTTTTTTAAATTTTTAACCTTGATTGCCCGGGATTTCAGGATGCATAACTCAGGATTTTGTATGGAAATTTGTTTCTCCTGTAAATACCGGCTGCCTGATAGCCGGCAATATACATACCAGACCATCAATATATAAAGAATTTAAAACTCTTGTCTTTGCCACTAAGAAATAAGAAGTAATCTCCTATCTTATTTTACTGGCAATCTGTAATACGTATATTGGATCATCATACCATTACAACTTCACCCTGCTCGGCTAATACCGGTTTTTAATAAGAAGATAATATCTCCTATGCCACTTTTCTTTTAATGGCTTTATATTATTCCCCTCTTCTTTTCCCTTTATATATTCTTTTAGACCTACACCCTACAAAGCCCTTAAATATCAGGTTTTTTTTTGATTTTAGGACTTTTTTTGAGCAAGTAAGTCCTAAACTTAAAAACTGGCATTTCTAACCGGTTATTTTTAGGCACTGCCTACGGCAGCGGATATCTTTTTTTCTAACTTTTTTTAAATGTATTTTGAGAAGTAATAAACAGCATGATTTTTAAAGAAAGGGGGAATTATTTGAATGAGATAAATGAATGTAAATATTACGTCATTGATTCTGTTATGGGCAGTGGAAAAACAAGTAGTGCAATAAACTACATCAATTCAATGCCATCAGATAATCATTTCATATATGTTGCCCCTTATTTGTCCGAAGTAGACAGGATCTATAATTCATGTAGTCCAAAAGATGTACAAAAACCTTTTTACAGGGAAGGTAGAAAACTAAATGGACTCTATGATTTATTGGCTGATGGAAAGAACGTTGTTACAACTCATCAGTTATTTTCACGGCTAGGTGATCACGGAGTTGAATTGATTAAATCATTTGGCTACATATGTTTTATTGATGAGACATTAGATTGTATCAATTCATACGATGGAGATGATGAACTTAATGCTTATGATACAGCTGGTGTTTTAAAGGCATATGCTGATGTCGACAAGGAAACCGGACTTATTAAATGGCGAGATCCTGCATACCGGGGTAAGTTTACACTGCAAAAGGAATTGGCAGATAATGACGAGTTAGCATATTACAACGATAGTGTCATGATGAGGATTTTTCCTTTAAAGGTTCTGACATGTTTTAAAGAGGTATATGTTCTTACCTATTTATTTAGTGGTTCTTTTATGTCGTGTTATTTTGAGTACTTTGGTTTGAAGTATACAAATCTTTATATTATGGGCGATAATCCATCAAACTTTACTTTTACCGGCGATAAATCAAAAGAAAGTAAGGTTAAGAAGAATTATAAAAAACTCATCAATATTATTCACAATGACAGGATAAACTCCATTGGTGATGATAATTATAGTCTTTCATATAGTTGGTATAACAGGGAATCAAACAAGAACAATTTAGAAATAGTTAAAAACAATCTCCATAATTATTTTCAGAATATTGCAAGAGCAAGGTCTTCAAAGTGTTTATGGGCAGCATTTAAACAGTCACGGGATAAATTGAGTGGCAAAGGATATTCGAAAGGTTATATTGCCGTTAATACAAGGGCATCAAATGATTATGCAGATCGTAATGTGGTGGCGTATGTCGTTAATAGATTTGTCAATACAAATATAATGCAGTTCTTTAGAAGTAAGGGGATTGAACCTGACGAAAATTTGTTTGCACTGTCTGAGATGATCCAATGCATATGGCGATCTGCAATAAGAAATGATGAGCCAATTACTTTATATATCCCATCTAGAAGAATGAGGGGGTTACTTGAAAACTGGATTGAAGAAAACTCGTGCGATGATTGATTTTTCTTTTAATGGAATTATGTAAATTTTGTTTTTCTTTTGAGAAGTAAATATTAGGTGAAACAAATGAAATCAAAAAAGTATAACTGGAAACTTCATAACAAGACTGTCAAACATCCTTATACAGGAAGCAAGGCGATTGATAAATCGTGTCGTTGTCACGGATCGTGTGACTGGTGTCGGGATAACAGATTGTACCAGTCGAATAAGAAGTTGAGAGAGATGAAACAAAAGTTGGAAGAATTTTTAGAAGAAAAAGATGAGGAGTAATTATTGGCTAAATTAAAAATACTAGATTTTAATAATTTTAAATTTGAAACAGAGTTGGCAAGTGAATCGTTTTATACAAAAAACGACAAGGTAAGAGTTGCACTTAAATGTGTTGTGAAGCCAATAACAAATGAGGTTGAATATTTTGTTTTAGTGGATTGTGCATATTGCACTGTAGGCAGGTTTGTGTTCTTAGAAGACGCAATTGTTTACTACAACAGTAAACTAGAAAAATTAAAGGAAGAAACATATGGGTGACATGAAGTGTGTTAATGAAATAATTATCGATTTCGATATGGAAACTGCCGTTTTACTTGGACGGATATTAAATAACGCAATTACGAGAAGCATTGAGAGTGGATTACCAGTAGACCAAAAATGTTATCCGTCAATTGAAAAACTAAAAACGCTTTCTGAACTTAGCGGAATTGTGACGATTAAATTGCCAAATACAATTCAGATAGATGAGGATTATATGGCGTACAAAGGAATTAAAGAGGCTAAAGAGGTATGAACAAAGAATTAAAAGTGTTATTGCTAAAGCAGGCGTGTGAAGATATTAAAGCAAACGCAGAAGATATTATTGGCGGTACAAAATACGATAAAAGTCTTAGTGTTGAAATTAGGTTTTCTGAAGATGAAGCGCCAACTATAACAATTAATAAAGAGTTTCCAGTTGAATTTTCAGAAGAAATTGAAAGTTATGTTTTAAAAAAGGGGTGGAATTAAATGAAGTTACAGGAAATTGCTGATATGACAGATTATCTTGAAAACAGATGTTACTGCCCCTATGAAATTTATGATATGACTGGGTACTTTTACGAACTCTTCTACCCTGATACAGAATGTTCAATTCTTGTATCTGGTTCAAGAGATGATATTCACGGAGTTTTTGTAATTACAAATTCAGAGCCGTTTGGGAACATCAAAAGCAAAGAACAGATTATCTATATTGAGATTACAGATGACAAAGTAGATGATTGTATTCGTTTTGATAACACAGAAAACAATAGAGAACAGATTGAGAAGTTTATGAATGGGCAGATTGATAGAATGTTCTTTGATGAATATGATACTACAAAAACAAAAGAATCAATTAACCATGTGTTGTCAATCGCAGATGCAATTTCTATTTCTTAAAGGAGATAAATTATGAAGTATCAGATTAGGAAATCAGTATGTGAATCCAACTCCTCCTCGATGCATAGCTTAGTGGTCACAAAAAAGAATTCAAACGTCCGCATGGCACAGGAAGAAATCCGTGATGAGTTTTACCTTAATGAAGAATGGTATAAGGAACGTCATAAGGATGACGAAAAAGAACTTGTAGAGATAGACCCTTGGGAAAATAGTTTTGGTCGTTCACCTTTTGAAGTACTCTCCTCTTTTAGAGATAAACTATCATACGCAATTGCAGAATATTGTGGCGATAATTATAGTATTAAGTCATATGTAGAATCCGAAAAAAAGTTTAACGAAGTATTTGTTCCTCTCCTTATTAAACTTATTGGTTGTGATGAGATTGAATATGATAAAACTGGCACTAATTCATTTGAAATCTATTCTGATGTTGATGGAGAATATCTTGATGAGGTAGAACAAGTACCATATGACAAACTTGTCCATAGAGACGATTGGAAACGTGGAGAACCATATTATGAATCACACGATGTTGATGGTAGACCAATTGAAACGGTGTATTTTGACGTGCCTGATTTTGGTTCTATTGACCATCAAAGCAGTGGTTTACTCAGAGGATTTTTACAAAACAATAATCTTTCATTAGAAGATTTTCTTGTTAGAAAAGATGTTGTCGTAGTCATTGATGGCGATGAGTATTGTGAACTTGATAATCTTATCGAATGTGGATTAATTGAAAAAGATTCAATTGTACTTAGATATGGTTGGGGAGATAGATAAAAATGAAGAAACAGATTAGGCTTGGAGTTTTTGAAACAAACTCAAGCAGTGTAAATACACTTATGATTATGTCGGCTAAAGAGTATAAAAACTTTATGGAAAAATGGGATGACCCAGATTGGTTTTGGGATAGCTATGAAGATTGTTGGGTTTATTATAAAGATAAATTAAATGATAGATATAGATATAGTCCTAATCCATGTGAAACCGAATGGAGTTATTTTGAAAAAGAAACTGCAACATATATAACAGAACATGGAGATGAAATTGTCGCAGTCTCTTTTTATGGGTATAACGGATGAGTATTAAATATAAACATGGAACAATTACAAAACTCCCCGATGATTTAGACCCAAATGAATTAATTCGAAAAAAGATAGCAAAAGAATATACCACTAAATGTCCTTTTTGCAATAGTGATTTTTTACGTTGTTCGGCTATTGAACATGAGTTTAAAAACCTGTCTAGTAAATGGTGGAAATTTTGGGATACCAATTGGTGTGAGCGTTTGAGATGTAAATGTTATAAATGTAATGCAGAGTGGAAGTCGCCTTGGTATCCGCAAGATTTGAAAGTGGAATCCGAAGAAGATATTGATGTGGAAGAATTCATGGAACAATTGGGGGTAGAAAATAAAGAATGAAAAAGCAAATTAGATTTAGTGTCTTTGAAACTAATAGTAGTATGATGCATACTCTTCAGATAATGAGCAAAGCAGATTACGATAAGTTTATGGAATATGAAGAAGATGATGATTGGGTTTGGGACAGATGCGATGAGATTTGGCTCAACAAAAACGATTATGAAGAAGGTGAGTTAGAAGACTGTGATGATTCGTTTTTTGACGAAGAGGCAGATTATGAAATTCAAGAATTTACAACAGAACACGGTGATGTAGTCGTGGCGATTAGTAGAGCAAAACAGGATTATTAATTCGTCAACTGTTCGGATTAGAGAGAAAAGAATGAAAAAACAATATGTATTTACTGATACTGAATATAATCTTATAAAATCTAATATTGAACAATGTCATATAACGGCATACAAGCAACTAAAAAAATATGATGATAATCCAGATGTAGATATTAATCTTGATATCATAAATTTATGTAGTGATCTGCAGTTGGTATTGGATGTGTTAAATGGATATTTAAGTTTAGAGGATAATGAATGAAAAAAATTGCTGCATATAAAAACGGAAATACATATACCACAATATATGATGATGGGACTAAAACGCATTTCACAAAAGATGATGAGTTTAATTTTGACTTTCCTGAGTCACATGATATTAGTATTAGTCAGTGTTGCGATAATGGTTGCGAGTGGTGTTATTATGGCTGCTCTCCCACTGGTAAACATGGTAAGTTAACTGGGTGGAAATTCTTTGATTCAATGCGCCCATATACAGAGATAGCCATTAATCTTCAGTGTCCAATTCCAGATGATTTATTCTCTTTTTTGTTTGATATGCATCGCAGAAAAATCATTGTAAATGTTACCGTTAATCAAAATCATTTCATGAAACACGACATTAGAAAATTTTTACGTGAAGCAATTGGATACGGTTTAATTAAGGGTGTTGGCATTTCATTAACAGATCCAACTCAAGATAGTTTTATCGATATGGTTAAACAATATCCACATACCGTTATTCACGTTATTGCAGGAGTTACACCTTGGGAAGATATTCAGTATCTTATGGGGCGTGGTTTAAAGATTCTTATCCTTGGATATAAGAAAACTGGTAGGGGTAAAAAATACTACGATGGTCTGTTTATACCCATTATTACCCAGATGAAATATCTTGAGGGCGGTCTTGATAAAGTTGTCGATGGATTTAAAGTTGTGAGTTTTGACAACCTTGCAATCGAACAGTTGCATATTAAAGACAGACTTAGCGATAAAGAATGGGAAATGTTTTATGGCGGTGATGATGGAACTGTGACGTTTTTTATTGACCTTGTTAAGGGCGTGTTTGCTAGAAATAGTTTGTCCCAAATTACGTATCCTATTGGGGACAAGACTATTGACGAGATGTTTGCGATTATTAAGGAAGAGGTGGCAAGTGGCAAGTAAAAATTGTCCTAATTGCGCAGCGCCATACGATGTGGTTTTAAACAAATGTCCATACTGTGGCACGAGTTATTTTGATTTATCGGCAATTGATATATGTAGTGAAGAACCATTTTATTTAAAGATTAAAAGTGGCAATGTTACATATACTTCCAAAGTCGTTGTAAGAGAAGACGCTTCAATAACGGTATCTAAAAATATTGCAGAGGTTGTTAATGGATGCGGAGATGTGGTTAGGCGTGTTGTTACGGGTCAATCGGTAGATATAGACATAGGATTTAAATCTGTTGCAGACTGGAAAGGTTCTGCTTTGTTTACAGTGTTTACTGATGAAGAATAATGAGGTGTAGGTTTGAAGAAAATTGTATGTGGTATATTTGGTACTATTTATTATGCGAAAATTTTAAAGAATGGTTTAATATCCGATACGAATAGAGAGAATGTAACCGACGATGCTTTGCTTGCCGTTCTTCAGCATATTATGTGCATGGACGAATATAAAAAACGTGATGGGTTTAGCGGTTATGAATATGAGGTTTGTGGCAAACGAATAAATCTCATTGCTTATGATAAAAGTAAATATAAGTTGATTAAAAATGACGATGGAGAAAGTTGCGATGGAAAGGCTTGATTTATCTAAAGAATGGATACCAGTCAATGATGGATTACCAACAGAAAAAGGATTGTATATGGTTTCGATTGACCCACGTTATTTACCACCAAGTGGCGTTGCGTTGGTAGATATTTGGGGATGGGACGGCAAGAATTGGCTTGTTGATAATTATGTAGACGGCTACGATGTTGTAGATCAAAGTGAATATCCTGTCGTTGCGTGGACAAACATCTTAAAACCATATCTAGTATGGGACGGCGAGAAGTGTGTAAAACCTATCTAAAACAAATCTCAACACATTTCGTGTAAAAATTCAAAACAAAATCAGAAGTAATATATAGAGAGTATTGATTAACCCAAACAGAGAGGAGAAAAATGAAACTTATGGTGCTTATTAATTCTTTTGCGCAAAACATCAACCTGCCCGGTTCAATTGTAAACACGGATAATTTTAAGGATGAATTTGTTGATAAAGTCCTTGATATCAGAGATGAGATTCATGATAAATTTCATGACTTCCCGATTATTGGTGTATCGGTAAACACCTACAACTGGATGAAGAGACTTTTTGGTAATGAGATTACTTTTCTTGAAACTGTAGATAAAACGATTTTTTGGGGTTGTGAACTTAGAAGAATTGATATGCGTGATGGTTTGTTTGATTTTTATGTGGAAGAATGAGGTGCGATATATGATGAATCTTTTGTCTTATGATGAATTTAATATGGTTATGACTGGTATTGTAAATGAAATTAGATTTCAGGACAAGATTTATAATGCAGTGAGGAGCGTTGGCGCTGATGGTGAATATTTTAGAAATACCCCCACAGTTGATACGACCCTTATGCTGCTTAATAGAATTTTTAAAGATGATTCTGAATATCCGCTTGTTGATTATTGGGTATATGAACTTGATTGCGGAGATAATTGGACTTCTAGTACTGTGACCGATGATGACGGACACGAGGTTAAACTTGGAACTATATCCGATTTATATGATGAACTTACAAGACAGTATGCAAATAAAGAAAAGGAGTGAGTTATATGATTTATTTTTCTGACGAGGAAGTAAAAGTTATTAGGGAGATGATTGAGTACTACGATTCTTGCGATAGGGAAAATATCCCTCGTGAGTGCGCCGAACTTATTGGTGTCATTCGTTTCAAGGTAGATTCTGAAAAGGTGTATGATTTTAAAGAACTTGAAGACACCGAGGATGGTGTTGCTGAATAAGTGAATATGGACTCAAGATAAGGAATATCAGCGCTGGAATACTGTACGACTATAATCTTGGGTTACGTGAATATTTGACTTATACAGATGCGATGTTAAACAATAGTCTGTTTCTGTATTATATGATGGATCACGGGCTTGATGTTTATAAAGGTGAGTCCACTAGATCAATAGTATGTCTTTCATTTGATTTTGGAAGCCGTTCTTATGAAGACGAGCATAAGAGACTTACAAGGCTGATTGATAAAGCAGTTGAGGATGACAATGCTGATTTAGTGGAGCGCCTTAAAAATAAACTTGCATTTGTAGAAGCCAATAAAGAAAAATATGCTCCTATGTCAAGAGACGACATTAGAACAAAATATTACAAAGAGGGTGTTGACATTTTATGGGAAACCAAAAATAAAGATGGAACAGTAAAATCTTCTCAGAAAATTCACTATAAGATGTTATTCAGAACTCCTGCAAAAGCCAAAATCGGATCTGTAATGTTTATAGATGATAGGTTATATGACCGGGCGTATAAATGGCTGACAATTGGGCTTGGCAAAAAGATGCCATTACACAACGCAAAAATCGTTGAGATGTCTGCTTATGCCCCACTCACAACGTCAACAATAATCGATAGAATACACATAGATGTTGACGACATATTATTTGTATCTGACGTTGACAGTTTTTATACAACAATGGCAAATATAGTCCGTGCAGAAGAATACATCGACAACAACGGGGAAACAAAAAAGATGTGCGTTGTTGACAGGGAAAAGACAGATGTAAAAAATACACTATTTGACGGTCAAGGTCTTATCGAATCTTCTACTCTCCCATCTTATGTAAATGGCATGGTATTACTGCGAAATCATTTCTTTAAAGCGTGTTTCTTTAGAACCCACATCCAAAAGTTTTTCAAAGATTGGTGTAAAGAAAACGGTCACGATTATGAAACCTATGAGGTAACCGATTATTTTGGCAAGAAGAAGTTGCTTAAAAATATCAAAGCCATTACAACAGAAAATGCCATTAAGTGGCGAAAGTTTTCTGATTTAATGGGAAGAGATCCCTATTCTTACTGGGCGAAAGTTGTGAGAAGAGATGGGTGTTTGTGGGGTGTTGTTAAAACAGACCATCCATCTAAACTTGGGCATCGGCAACAATTAAGTTATCAAATGCTTAATGTGTTGCCAGCCACTCAGGAAGAAATAAATGAGATATGCAAAGACAGTGTTGAATATGTTGAACTTCTTAAAAGAAATAACGATGAGTTTGAAAAGTTTTTAAGAAAAAATGCTAATGATGTAAACCATTATGAAATGATGGCAGACTTGTATGACCACAATCATGAGTTTGGAGATTCTAAATGGTTTAGACTTGAGAAATCATATGTAATAAAATCGTATATTAACAAATTAAGGCAAGGCAAGATTTTTGTTAATGGCGATAACCTTACATTGTGTGGCAATCCATATGCTCTTCTGCTCCATGCAGTTGGTGATGACTGGGAAAAAGATAAAACCTTAGTTCAAGAGGATGGTGCTATCCAGTGCTACACAAAACGTTTTAATGACGGTGAATATATTTGCGGTTTTAGATCGCCAAACAACTCAATGAATAATGTTGGTTATTTTCATAATGTTTATAGTCCTTTAATGGAAAAGTATTTTGATTTTTCGGAAAATATTGTTGCTATAAATTGTATTGGTACTGACGTGCAGTCTAGGATGAATGGCTGCGATTTTGACTTAACTTAAATGGGTCGGTTCAAGGGAAACCTTGTTCAAAAAACATCCAGTGAATTGCTGGAACGCTTATGTGTGATAGATAGGGGTAAAAATAAAAACTGAGATTATTAATGGTAAAGAATATAGAGAGGTAACTATTAGGGGCAGAACTAAGTTAATTTCTAGGGATGGGGATGCAATTAATCCGTATCACAGGAATCAGAAAGCCACTATACATTATAACGATGATGGTTATCCGTGTTATGGTGGCGGTGTGCCAGTACACCTGTATGTTGCTCACGGATGGGTGGATGGTTATTTCGATGGGGCTGAAGTCAACCATAAAGACTATGATCGTACTAATTATCATGCTGATAATTTAGAGTGGATTACGCACAATCAAAATATTGAACATAGTGTTAATGCTGGGCGATATAAGGGGAGATATGGTGAATTAAATCCAAATTATAATAATCACGTACTCCACGATTTCTATGCTACACATCCAGATATTGCAAAAGAAAAATTGGGAAGACCGGGCGCACAAAACGGTAGGGCTAGGATGGTATCTATTGATGGTTTTGACAATATCTTTGAAACCATAGGTGATTGTGCGCAATGGCTTATTGATAACAAGTTTTCATCTTCTACTGTAAAAAGTATTAGACAATCAATTATCACATCTATTACAAATCACAAACAATATAAAGGTTTAACATTTCATTATATATAATCACACATATGCTAATCAGCAAGCAAGCCAGTTGAAGCCAATAAAAGTAAACTGGAAGCCTCAGAGACTAACGGGTGAGGATGGCAACCAATAAACCCGACACGAGTGCTGGACACCCAAACGTAAAGTCGTGGGCGAAGATATAGTCCGATACTCTGGTGAAAGCTAGAGAAGCCTTGGATAAAGAGCCAAGGATATAACAAATGCAGATTTTATTTTAGCAACAAATCATCCAGTGATGGTTGAATGTGCAAAACGGTGTTATGAAAGATTTCCAACAATTGTAAATGCCCTTAATGAAAGTGGAATATCCTACGACAATACTCCTGAAGCATACGCCGAGATGGATAACAAAATGAGCAAGGCACGTCTTGGAATCGGATGGAGTTCAAATCTTGCGATGCTTGCAATCTCCTACTTTTTTACAGAGATGCAAAAAGAAGACGATGAACGTGATGAAAGACTTGTTCGTCAACTAGAGGATGACTTTATTATCCTCAGTGTTGTGGCGCAACTAATCATCGATGGCTGCAAGCGAGAATACGAGGTTTCCGGGATGGACATTATCAAACTTATTGGTCAACAAGATTGTATGCATAGAACAATCATGACTTTTGAAAACGGCATTTTAAAGGAAAAGAAGTATGACTTCCCCCTGTTTATGAAGTACACACGACCAATCCCCTACACAAAGAATGGCAAAGAATTACCATTTTCTGAAATCAACAAGAGTAAGAAAAAGTTAAGGGACAGAGTAGATCCGTCTTTAGTGTGTCCGATGAATTGGGTTGAAGAAAGGCTAGATAAAATTCAAAACTCATCAACGTCTAATTCAATACCTACGGAAAACTTTTTTGTAAAAATGAAGGGTCAACCTTGGTATAAACATATTTCAAAGATAATACAACTTGCCAAAGAATATGACGAGTGGATTATAGAAACAACAAAACCGATATATGATTCAGAAAATAATTTTAAAGAACAGTTATCTTTAAAAGCCAAATACTATTCTGATGAGGTCGCTAAAATAAGAACGACAAATCCTGTAACAATAAATAGATTAATAGAATATTCACTTGGTCTAAATTTACATGATAACTATAAACACTCAGCATATAAGGCTGCAAACAAGTACGGAAGAAAGATATTAGCGCTACTCTTCAAGGCGGATTCAACAAAGTTTCTGTCAAATTTTGTTGAAAATTAACAATTTTGCAAGAAACCTATTTTAAAAAAACCTTTATTTATGGGCAAAACTGGCATTTTATAATTAGTAGTATATGGAGACAAGTCCCGAAAAGTGGAATGTTTTTGCACTTTTGGTAAATTTTTAGCAAAAACTAGAAGTAATATATAGAGCAATTATTATTGAGTTTTAGAATTAAAGGAGAAAATTATGCAGAAAGAAATGACAATTCACGCAGCACTCAGTTATCTGAAAACCGCTGATAAAAGAATCCAAAAGGCGCTTGATACAGACGCATATGCTACATATGCAAAGGTTGGTGCTGATAATATTAATGGCGTATCTGCAAAAACTGTTAAAGAAGAGATGAAGTCATCTTATCAGTCGATTGTAGATATAATCAGAACCGTCGAGGCAATCAAGAAAGCGGTATCAAAATCCAATGCTGAGAACACCATTGTTGTTTGTGGTAATGAGATGACTGTAGCCGAGGCAATTTATATGATGCAGTATGGTATCGATATAAAGAAGTCACTACTCCAGACTCTTAGGGTGCAGTACGCATCTGCAAGAAATAGTGTCGAGAGATATAATAAGGACGTTGAACAGAGGGCAGATAAGTTTATTGAATCAATGTTTGGTTCTAAAGAAAAGGCTACTGGACAGGACGCAATTGCTGCAAGAGATGCTTATATTAAGCAGAATACATATGAGGTAGTTGATCCTATTGGCTTGATGGATGAAATTAAGTCTCTTGAAACATGGATTAATGAGTTTGAAACTGAGGTTGATGGAGCAATTCAAGTAAGCAACGCAACGCATACAATTACAATTGAAATTTAATTGACTTTAAAGGCTAACCAAATATCGGGGCTAGATTCTTAAAAGCCCTCTCCGAGGCGTAGCTAACAATATCTTGACTGCATAACGAAAACCACAAACCATATCTCAACGACTCTTTTTGGTGATTAGAACGCTGTTAAATAATAAAAGAAATCACTGCATAAATAATACAAGATTTCTCATTTAGGGTTTGAGAAAATCTAAATCTTGTATCGGAATAATATATGCTTAGAGGAAGCCGAATACAAGATTATTGGATTGCTATGTGGGATTGAGTATTGTTTAATGCTTACTGAGTATTAATTAATAATTAATGAGTATTATTTAATTATTGTTTACTGGTTATTTGTTAATTGATATTAAATACTAAAATCGTAGGGTAAAGGTTGGTAGTTTAGTATATGATGACTCGTGGTAACCCTCTGCGCTGTTATGTAGTCTTTATAAAGGTTGATGGTGTAAAGGAAGCACAACAGTCTCCAAAACTGTTAGTCGGGGTTCAAATCCTCGTCTTCCTGTTCAGAGGAATGGGAGCATTTCTCTAAATAGTGCCATAGGTACTAATTGTTTTTTTTGATGGGTGTCTGTAAATGATGTCCCCAAAACCTTAATTGCGAAAGGCATTTGATTTAATTACCTACCCATCCTCGTGTGGGGAGTGGCTGAGTCCGATTAATTGTGACGGACGTTTATAATATCTCAATTAACAATCAATAAACTTTTATAGTTTTTGTAAAGGCAGGGTTACGACTCTGTCTTATTTTTTTTTGAAAAGAATAAAAGGATAGTTTCCGAATACAAGGATTTAAGTTTTGATACTAACTTTGCGCAAAGTTTAGTAGATATATCAACTTATTTTTAAGAAAGGAAATTATCAAATGACTTCAGAAAATGGACTTAGTGCGGCTGATGTAGCGGCGGTAACTGGAAACAACGGCGGTTTTGGCAACTGGGGTGATGGATCATTTTGGATTATCGTTCTCTTCCTGTTCGCTTTGATGGGCAATGGATGGGGCAATGGATTTGGCAATGGCGGTGGCGCAATGCCATACGTTGTTAACAATGACGTTCAGAGGGGATTTGATCAGTCGGCAATTATGAATGGTATTACGGGTCTTGGAACTACTACCACGAATGGATTTGCTAATGCCGAAATCTCTCGTTGCAATGCTCAGACTAATCTGCTTCAGACGTTAGCCATGAATCAGGCGGCAACTATGCAGAGTTTCAATGATATTGGGGCATCTTTCCAGAATTGTTGTTGTAATCAGCAACTTGCAACTGCCGATGTTAAGTATTTGATCGCAAACGAGGCGGCGGCTACAAGGGCTAACACAGACGCAAAAGTACAGGCGGTAATGGATAAACTTTGCCAACTTGAGATGGATGGTATTAAGCAGAATTACGAGAATCGTATTGCAGGCATGCAGAATCAGATTGATTCGCTTAGAAGTGCTCTTAACGATGTTAACGGACAGGCTTCTCAGAACGCACAGACGGCTGCGATTATTGCAAATAATGAGGCGCAGACGGTCGCACTGGAGCGCTATCTCGCACCCACTCCTCAGCCTGCCTATGTAGTGCCATCGCCTTATTGCTGTAATCAGAGCAATATTGGTTTTGGTTGCGGATGCAATGTGGCGTAATTGGGGGTGGCTTGAATGGCTGAGTATGTATACAATCCAGTACAGGAAGTAGAAGCTGGTCAGAATGTATTATTGCAAGACTCCATACCATGTAACCGTGGATACGTGATACATCGTAATGGAAGTGGCATTCTTACTCTTAGGGGCATTGTAAACAACCCTTGCGCTAAATTTACAAGGTATCATGTTGCTTTTAACGGAAATATCGCAGTACCTACTGGCGGTACGGCTGGTGAGATAAGTCTTGCCATTGCTATTGATGGTGAGCCTGTTCAGACGAGCCGTGCTCGTGTCACTCCTACTGTTGTTGACGCTTATTTCAATGTGACTTCAGTGGCAAATATTACAGTCCCGGCTGGATGTTGCTTGACTGTTTCGATTGAAAATACAAGCGGTGTACCAATCAATGTTCAGAATGCAAATCTGACGGTTGATAGAACAGCATAAGGGGGTGAGGAAATGAAAGAACTTGATTATCTTAAAGATATGCTCTGCACGGAAGTAAAGAAAATCACACAGCAGAACGATTTCACAACCTCAACTCTTGAGACTGCCTATAAAATAGTAGATATGCTTAAAGATATTGAAGAAATCCAAGAGAAAGAGGGACATCAGTATGAAAAGGATGGATCATATGGATATTGGGGCGTCGGTTATGGCGGACGAATGCCGTATAACGACAGATATTCCTATGGCAATAATGGAATGAACAATGGCGGCGGAAATAGTTACGGATACGACAACGGCTATAGTCGCATGAGTTCTACCGACAAAATGATGAACGAACTTCAGATGATGATGAACGAATCGACTTCTACCCGTGATAAAGCAATCATTCAGAGAGCATTAGATGAGTTAAAGAAATAATATAATATAAATTTTGAGAGAGGGGTTAACTACTCCTCTCTTTTTTTAAGGCTTTGTAGTGTAGAGGAAACACGCAACCTTGTCACGGTTGAAACCCCGGATCGTTACCGGGCTAAGTCGCTATCTCATTAGAGAAATAAAAGACTAAAAGGAGAAAATATTGAAACAAATTCAAAAACAGTATGCAAAGGCGATTTTGAATTCGCCGTACAAACACATTGTCACTGGTACAAAAAACAAATATTACATTATGGAGGATAAGCGTAGTTTGCAAATTCTTCAGCGTGTAATGAATGGCGATGATATCACAAGGAGAAAGCGCCGTGTTTAACACAAAGCCCATTGAAGGGCAAAGTGAACTCTCCTATCTTTGGTCTATTGGACAGGCCAAAGACAATGGTGATTTTGATGGCACATGGGATGACATTGCTTATTTCATGAATTTTTATTTTAGGAATGATGAGTCTGAATACAGAACATCGAGCGCATATCGCAAACCATATGAGCAAGCGAAGAAGTTTTATGAAAGTGGCGTTTTTAATAAGTTTAGCGAAGATGAGTATATCAATAAACTGAACGCCTCTAAAAGGGAAGCTGAACGTGAAAAAGTGAAACTGAGGGATGAAAGACGTGCTTGGAGTAAACAGAATTATGCTGACGCACGAGCAGAGGATGTGTTGGACAAACTCTCAGATTCTCTTGTTTCTATTGGTAGAATACAGTTTCCGAATCATCGTGTGGACACGTTTACATCCGACAACGATATGATTATTTTATTAAGCGATCTGCATATTGGTGCAACGTTTAATAATAGATTTGGAAGGTTCGACACTGATATTGCCGTTGAAAGAATGTCTGAACTTTTATCAAACGTTCTTGAACTACAAAAGATTCACAATTCTGAGAATTGCTACGTTCTTTCGCTTGGTGATCAAATCAGCGGAATTATTCACAAAACAATCCAAGTTACAAATAGGGAAAATATTGTTGAACAAGTAAAGATTGCCACTGAAATTATAAGTAATTTTTGTTATACACTGTCTCAACATTTTAATAATGTGAATTTTATTTTTGTCAGCGGTAATCACTCACGTTTAACGCCAAATAAAGATAATGCAATGCATGATGATAGACTTGACGATTTAATCTCGTGGGCAGTGGGACTTACTCTTTATAATGTTGAAAACTTCCATGTTGTTGAAAATGATATCGATATATCGATTGCGTTTTTTAATGTTAGGGGCAAGTCATATGTTGCTACTCATGGCGATTATGATGGTTTTAATAAAGGTGATGTTCAAAAATTGATTTCTGTGATTCGTGAATTTCCAGAGGCTTGGTTTACTGGGCATTTGCACACAATAGCGGTTGATGAGGTAAATGAAGTTAAAATGATTCGTGGTGGGTCTTTAGCTGGAAGTGGTGATGATTACACAATAGAAAAAAGATTGACGGGAAAGGCAAGTCAGCTTGTATGTATTGCAGATGACAATGGTTTAAAAGCATACTATCCAATTTATTTTAGAAATTAAGAGTTAAAGGAGAAAAATAGTATGTTGAAGAAAAAGGATCTTGCAAGGATTATTCAGGATAGATTTACACTAAGAGGCGGAACAAAAATACCATTATACCTTGGTGAATGGATGATTGATTATGTATTTGAGGCAATTAAAATAGGTCTTATTGAAGATGGGCGTGTTGAAATTAAAAATCACGCAAATATTGAAAGAATAGACGTCCCAGAGCATCAAAAAAGGATGCCGGACGATTCATATATCACTATTCCGGCAAAATCTAAAATTCGAACAGAATGGAAATCCCGATTCGTAGGCGATGTTAATGATGGTGAAATAAAGGAGATTAGTAATGCACGTAGAAAAAAATTACGTTGATTTAGAAAATATGCTTGATGATGCTCTTAGCATTGATTGTGATTTTGGCGTAACGTTTGTGACGAAATTTGAAAATGCGTCTTTTATATTAAAAGAGGTTCTTTCGTTTAGTGAGTTTATGCCATTCTTGATTGAATTTGAAGATCCGTCTTTTGATGGTTATGATAAGGAGTTCTTCATAAGTGTAAATAATAATGGCGAGGTGTTTTGTGAAAAGTTTTATCGTAAAGATAAATACTTTATGCCGGGTGATGGAGTAATTTTTGTTTTACCCGACTGTAGTGATGAGTGTATTTCTCATCTTTATAAGTATAATGATTGTTTTTATATAGAGGTTGGTTTTGAGGATTGCGAATTAGATGAGAATGATTGTGAGTGTATAGTACATACAGACGATTTTGTTAAATCTGATTTGAAGAAAGATCCTTCTTTTAGCGCTCTTTTAGAATTTTTATCTGCATTAGAATAAGGATGTGATTAAATGCCAGTAAAGATGAATTCACGAAAGAGTAATAAAAATATATATAAATGCGTGTCGTGTGGTATGGAGTATACTGCGTTGACTGGAAATTTTTATAAATCATCAAGTAAGTCTCCTCTTTGGCTGGCGAATAGTGGATATGCTCCAATTTGTAAAACATGTATTGATAAATTCAAATCAGTTATAGCCGATAGATATAAATCTGAAGAATACGCTATGAAAGTCATATGTCATTATATGGATTGGTATTTTAGCAGCGATGCGTTTGCGTCATTGGCAAAAAATGCACAGCAGTATACGCCCGGTATGTATTCAAGATTTGTTAATAATACCACCCAATGGAAGAATAAAACTTTTATAGATAGCATATTTGATGGTGAAATATCTAAAACAAATATTATAGCGGAAAGAAATGGTACGTTACCCGGAGAAATGTCTCCGCCAATGGCGAAACCTTTAGATGTTACATGGGACGATAAAGATGAAAAGAATCGGAGATATGTTATAGAGACGTATGGATATGATCCTCTTGAAGATATGATAGAGGCTACTGTTATGGATAAAAAGTATTGTTATAATGCGCTAAGTGGCTATTGTGATACCGAAGGAATTTCTGAGGATGGTCATAAAATGATGTGCTGTGTAAGTATGGTAAAAACATTCTTACAGATTAAAAAGCTAGATGAGGAAATTAATAAGGTGTCAAATGATTACGAAATTGATGACGCAAGATTAAAAAACCTTATGGCTTCTAAGAAACAAGCGCTCGACACGATTACCAACTTAGCAAAAGACAATAATATTTCAAGCCAATGGAATAGAAATATACGTGCTGGTCAAGGAACAATGTCAGATAAGATTAGGGAAATGTACGAGAATGGATTCGATCCCTCTCGTGTTAATCTTTTTGATATTAAAACATGTGAGTCGATTAAACAGACGGCTGATTTGAGTTTTCAAAGTATTATGGAGCAGCTTCAGCTTGATGAAAACGATTATACTAGAGTCATAAAAAATCAGCGTGAAATGATTCAAGATATGACAAGTGAATTAGATAAATTAAGAGAAGAGAACAGACAGCTAAGTAACGAGGTTCTCTATCTTGAAAATGGTGGTGTAAAAGATTGAGTGTAGAAATCTTTGTACCACCCACTGAGATAGAATTATCTCAGAAAAAATTAGAAGAATATCAGAAGTGGGCTGATATTGTTAAATGGGGACGTACTAATCCAGTGCGGTTTGCGGAAGAAATTTTTGGATCACAAATGATTGATTTCCAAAGATATATATTCCAAGAAAGTTGGTGGCGACCATTTTGCCTGTGGCTCTGCTGTCGAGGTACTGGTAAAGATACTACGGGATCACTCCTGTATATGACAAAACTGCTGCTGATACCCGATTATCATCTACATATTTCTTGCAATGCTTATGCGCAGTCTGTTGATACTATGAACAAAATGCGTGATATTGCATACAAAAGAATCCCCACATTTGCTTCTCTTACTGATTTATTTGCCAGAGAAGTGGACAAAACTGGTTCTAATTCAGAGACTGGTTTTATTCAGTCTCCGCCAGCGCATTTTAGGCTTTTTAATAATTCTGAATGCCAAGCGCTCTCTTCTAACCTTGAAACAATAAGAGGTAAGAGAGGTGGTGTTTGGTTTAACGAAACTGGATGGAAGGACGCAGAGTCATTGTCGGTTATTGAGAACTTTGCAAACGTTGACTCAAGTTTCTCAACGTCCACACAAAGTATCGTATATACGAAACCACCGCAAGTGCCTATTCAGCTTTTATACACATCTTCTGCTTCTTCAGTAGATACCCCATATTTTGAAAAATATAAATTGTTTTTTGAAAAAATGCTTATAGGTGATGATAGGTATTTTGTTTGTGATATTGATGCATATGATGTGTTGAATCACTCTACTATTAACGGTAATAAAATAAAATCTCACTTATCCGAGGCACGAATTCAAAAGGATATTGAAGACAATCCAGACGCAGCTGATAGAGAATTGTTTAATAAATTTAGACAAGGTGGGGGAAAGGATTCGCTTGTTGATATGGGCGAAATTATGAGAAACAGTGAATATAGAAAACCAACTATGTTTAACGATACTGGAAAAAGAAAATTTGTATTTTCTTATGACCCGGCTAGAAACTTTGATGGTTCTGTTTTGACAATTGCTGAAAAAATTGAAGAGTCTTCTAAGGATAAGAAATCTCATAAAAATATTATGTTCAGAGTTGTTTATTCTAAAGAAATGGTTGACAAAACGTCTACAAGAAAAGCCCCACTTGATATGGTCGAACAATTAAAAATTATTAGACAACTAATGATTGATTTTAATGGTGAGGCTGAAGACTGGGAAAACATTCTTGAGTTTAATATTGATGCTGGAAGTGGTGGCGGCGGTGTATCTGCTATAGCCGACCAACTCCTTTTGCCCTTTAAAGACAAAAAAGGTGTTGAGCATATTGGAATTATAGATCCAGAGCATAGCGCTTACGAAACCGCACGTAAAAGGTATCCCAATAACAAACCAATTGTAAGACTACGTGAACCTAAAAAGATGAAAACTATAATGTATGATGCTTTGGCAAAAATGATAAAGCAAAATGTTTTTAAGTTTACTTCATATGATGGTAAGGACTATCTTCTTGTTGGTGATGAGAATGATAAAAACGGCGAGTTTACACAAGTTTTTCTTACCAACGAAGAAAAGGTTGCGCTCCAGACAATTGAATTGGGAAAGACTCAGTTATCGTATATTGTGAGATACGATTCTGCAAATGGCGGGGTCAGTTATGAACTTGCAAAAGAAAAGCAAAATAAAATGCATGACGATGCTTCATATACATTATGTATGCTTGGATATTCTTTATCTATGATGAGGCGAAGTCAGATTGTTAATAAAAAGCGAGAGGACGAATCGCACAAGAATTTCTTATTTAGCAAACGTCCAAAGTTAAAATAGAGAGGGGGTGCGTGGTATCTCTGATAATATTGTTTTTGATGAAAAGACTAATCCCGAATATTGGAGATTTCAATATGAAAAGCTGAGAAAGAGTGTTCTTGAAGATAGTCATAGACATATTTCTTTTAGGGGATTTTTCTACAAAAAATTTAAAAAAGAAGACATTGAGAAGATGTTTATACATCCATACTCTTACGAGTATAGCCTTAGAGCGCTGAGTAGATACCTTTATATCATATCTCCTCATTATAAAAGGCTGATTAATTATTTTTCTCAAATACTTACTTATAATTATACAGTTAAAGCTGGAAAGGTTTACACAAAGAAGATTGCGAAGAATAAATATAGAAACAATTTTTATGATGTTGTAAATTTTGCAGAAAAGATGGGGATTAAAAGAGAAGCCGAAAAAATGATTCGTATTGCTCTTAGAGATGGTATTGCCGTTGGTGTGATGGTTTATGCCAATAAATCACAAAGCGGATATTTTGTGCCATTTGAGCCAAAGGGAATTAGAGTAAGGTCTATTGAGGACGGCGTTTATGTGCCGTCTATTTATTTGCCAATGTTTAGTGGTGATGAGAGTTTGCTTAACGGATATGGTTCTGATATTGCAAAAGCTTATAAGAAGTATAAAGAAAAGCTTAAGAATGGTAGGGATATAACCGAGAGTGATGCTTGGTACGAGTTTAAAAATGGTTTTGCTTTAGTTGCCGATGACACCGATCCATATCATTTTTTACCATACTTTGGAAACCTAATTATTGATGTATTACGATTAAAGGATGCGCAAGATATACAGGCGCAACACGATGAGAATTCAAATTATAAAGCTTTATCTGCGAAGGTTGACACTGATGACGACGGTGTTCCGAAGATGCCATATAAAGATGTAAAGCAGTACTATGACCAAATGGCTGGCGAATTGCCAAACGGCATTGGTTTGCTTGTATCGCCTTGGACTATATCAGATCATTCGTTTCAAGAAAATGCAACTGCTGACAGAGATGCGGCTTTATCTGCCGTTAACAACTTTTGGCGGTCGGCTGGAATGCCAAATACACTTATGGGTGGTGGTACTCTTACTACTGCAAGTGCTATGCTTCTTGCGGTTAAACCAGATGAAGCTTTGTCGTTTTCATTACTTGGACAGTTTGAAAAAATAATTAATCGTGAAATTAAACTCATGAATCACGACTACTTATTTAAAGTGTCGTTTCTATATCAATCAATTTTCAATAGCACAGATGTGCAAAACAATTTATCTAAAGGCGCACAGTATGGGTTGCCTGTAAAGATGGATTACGCCGCTTCTCTTGGACTGACACCGTGCGAAACGATCGGAGCATCTTATCTAGAGGATGATGTGCTTGGATTATCTAAAGATGTTTGGAATACGCCTTTAGTGTCTAGTAATACGCAATCTTCTGTTACTAGCGATACTGGTGGTAGACCTACTGCTGAAGAGACTGGTGGCACTGTAGGCGAGGCTGGAGAGAAAACTCGTGATAATGATAGTAACCAAAATAGATAAGGGGGATGGATATGAAAAAATATGTTTATGTTTTGGATAAAGAGATTGCCCTTATGCTTGAGGACGATGGTTTAAAACCTATCACTACCATGAATAGTGGAACTGCTACCATCTGGGTTTTTGAGAATACGGGTTATTTAAAATTTTCAAAAGAAGATGCTCAGAAAGTTTATTTCTCCAATACGCTTAGAATGTACTTTTAAGAAAGGGGGGAATAAATAAATTGAGTGAGAAAAGAATGCGTCTTGAATTTGACGTGCAAAGAATAGACGCGCTCAAAAAGCTAAATGATGAATTTTTACTTGTAAAGATATATGCAATGTCTCCGGGTAAAAACAGGAATTTTACATACATTTCAAAAGAAGACACTATTGAAGCTATACCGAGTGCGTATTACTGCCCTGTCGTTGGTCATGTCAGAGTTTATACAGATGATAACGGCGTTGAACATGTTTATATGGGAAGCCATGATTTTGAAATAACCGATGACTGGGAAATTAAAGATGTAACTAGACCATATGGTGTAATTGTAGAGGGTTCTGAAGGTTGGGAAACGGTTGATGAACACGGCACAGAAGTTGAATATCTTACATTTAATGCAATTCTTTGGGTTGGCAGATATCCAGAACTTAATGATGCCGCTTATAGCGATGAGATTCTGTTTAATCAATCGATGGAAATCAATATTAAGAACTACCGTCCGCTTGAAGACGATAGTAATTATTGGGAAGTACTGGGCTTTACGTTCAGTGCTTTTTGTTTGCTTGGAAAGGCTGATGAAAATTCTACGAATGGACATACCGATAAGAATATTGAACATACAGAACCAGCTTTTATTAGCGCAAGAGTAGAACCATATGAGTTTAGTTTAGATGAATTTAAGAAAGAGTTTTCTCTTCTTAAAGATAAAATTAGCGATTTTATTAATAACTTTGAAATTAATTACGACAAAGTTATTAGTTTCGCTGACGATGCAACTATTAATGAAACTGAAGGAGGCGAATCTATGGCAGACGAAACCAAGAAAGTTGACACTGCCGTTACCGATTTTGAGGAGAACTCTGCTGAAAACGAGAACGTTGAGCCTGAGACTGTAGAGCCTGAAATTAACGAAGAAAACTTTGAGGATGGTTCAAATGAAGAGGCTGCAACTGAAGTTGAGGAAGAGCCTGTTGAAGTCGGTACGGATGATGAAACAAATGAAGAGCCTACTGAGCCAGTAGAAGATGCGCCCGATTATGAGGCTATGTACAACGACATGAAGAGTGCATATGAGGGAGTTGTTGCGGAATTTGAAGCTTATAAATCTGCGCATACTTACTCTAATGAGGAATATCAGACTCTTGTTGAGTATAAGCAAAATCGGGAAAACGCAGACAGGGAAGCGTCTGAAAATGAATTGTTTAATTCTTTTGCTGACAAGATTGGTGAAACTGAAGAGTTTGAGGCTCTTAAAGCTGATGCGTCCAAGTATAGTATTGATGACTTAAAGATGCGACTTTATGCGATTGTCGGAATGCATTCTAATTTTGTAAAAGATGAAAATAAAACCAATACTATTAAATTTGGACTTGGTGGCTTTAATGACGTTGAGAAAGAAAAAGAAAAAGACCCCTACGGGAATGCTAGGGAATACTATTTATAATTAATGGAGGTAATTAAAAAATGGCTAATCATGCAGTTATTAGACTTGATGTAATGCTTGGTAACAATGCTATGTCTGCGGTGAAGTCTGGTATGTATTACAGCGCTTATACAAACGCTACCACAAACACCCCAGCGGCAATCGACAATGCTAATATTGTTGAAGTGAATGATGTTCTTGTTGATGGTGATAGAGAACTTTGGGTATGCACAACGCCTACTGCTTCTTCTAAGAGGCTTGCAATTGTATCTACACCAGAGGTTGATTATGACGAGAAAAAGACCATTTTTGATTGGGAGAATAAGGCTGGCAAACCAATTCGTATTCATCTGCTTACAGAGATGGTTGGACAGGTGTTTAGCGCTACCGCTGAGGCATTCAATACAACTCCCACAAAGGGTGATATTGTTGAGGCTCAAGCTGGTACGAAGATGAAGGTTGTGGCTAGTGCAACAGAAAATTCTACCGTTATAGGTAAAATTGTTGATGTTGAAGATGTGAACGGAACAACTTTCTATGTGGTTCGTGTTTAATTTTGCAATCTTATAGAAAGGAATGGTGAAAATAATGGAAAGAAAACATCTTGTACAGATGGCTATTGATATTCATAATAAGACCCCACAGGGGAATTACTCTCTCGATGAGATGAATGAGATTCTTCGCAGGGCTGTTTTTGGCGAGGATTATAAGAATTATATTAACGGGAATAGTTTTGATATTTATAGGGCAACCCGTGACGGCAAGATTGATTATGCTCTGATTGAAGAGATTATTACTATTGGAACACAGAAGAAGCTTACTGAATCTAATGAACTTCTGAAGTTTATTGAATGGCAGAATTATGCGGAAGGTGACACTGGCGAATTTGAAATTCGTAATTCCAATGAGAAGTTTTATATTAGTCGAATCGCAGAAGGCACACAGGGTCTGCGTAGACAGAGACTGTATGGCGGACAAAAGGTGAAGATTGAGCCTGTTCTTCATGGTGTAAAGATTTATGAAGAACTTCGTCGTATTGCAAGTGGTCGTGTTGATTTTGGTCATTTGATTGAAGTTGCTATTGACTCTTTCACACAGGAAAGAATCATGGATGCTTACAAGGCAACAAAATCTGTATTCGATGGAATTCAGAATGGAACTAAGTATTATGCAAGTGGCTCTTTCAATGAGGCTACTCTTGTTGGACTTATTGATTATGTTGAGGCAAAAAGTGGTCTTAAGGCATCTATTATTGGAAGTAAACAAGCTGTTCGTCAGATTACTAACGTGAGGGGCGAGAACTGGCAAGGTGCTCTTGAGCAACTGTTTAAGATGGGATATTATGGTGATTTTTACACAACTCCTATCTATGTAATGGATAATGTACTTGACGCTTCTGATAATTTCCTTATCCCCAATGACCTTTATATCATTGCTGGCGATGAGAAGTTCCTTAAGGGCGTTGAGGAGGGTCAAACGCTTATAATCCCCGGCAATCCGCTTGATAATGCTGACCTTTCCCAAGAGTGGCTTATGGCTCAGAGATACGGTATTGAAGCTGTTGTTGCATCTAAGAGCGCTGTTTACCATCTGCCGTAATTAATTAATATATTAAATAGAGTAGGCTTAATAAGCCTACTCTATTAGTTTTGAGATAAAAGGAGAATAAATATATGGCAACTACTAAAACCAATACACAAAAAGAACTTAAAGAAACACCATTAAAGGAAAAACAGGCAAAAAGACAATCGGTGCGTAGAATCCCACTTGACCTTGAATTGCCATGTGTCAGCAATGTAAAAGGGCATCTTGTATACGTAAGTAAAAGAACTGGTGGTCTTAACGCAGATTGGGATGAGTTTGGAGATATTCAATATTTGGATGTAAGAGAACTTATGCTTATGAGGAATACACAGAAAAGATTTTTCGATGATAATTGGATTGTCATTAAAGATAGCGACGATGGGGAATATACTGCCGATGAAGTTTATAAATTCTTGCGTGTAAACGATAAGTATGGCGACTATTATGATGCCGATAACTTAGAGACATTTTTTGATTTATCGCCATCACAGATGAAAGAAAAAGTCGCAAAGGTTTCAAAGGGGATTAAAGAACTCTTAACCATTACAGCTTTAGACAAATTTGAAACTGGAGAAATTGATTCTATTAAAAAGAAACAGGCTATTAAAGATGCGCTTGGAATCAAAGATGAGGATGAATAATGGCAACAACTTACTCTTATATATATGAAGAGTTTTTGGATAAAATAACCGATCCAGATTTGCTGTTATTAGCTGAAGATGACCAAGAGGCTACTAAAAGGGCTTACTTAGAATATGCCGTGAAGAAATGTTCAATGCATGTTTATCCACGATTCGACTTAAGTAAACGCACAACAGTTGAAATTGTACATGAACCCGAATACGATGGCGATGAGCCTATCGTTGAGGAAGTTGAAGCATTTGAAGATAACTTAGACGATAGTATCGTAGTTATGCTTACGGAGTATATGGTCGAAGCTTGGTTGAAACCTTATTTAAATAATGCAGACTTACTGCGACTGCATATGAATACAAAAGATTTCAATACAACATCCCCGGCAAATTTGATCGATAAAATTGGGGTAAGGTACGACGAGGCAAGGCATAGGGCTAGGTCTTTGCGAAATGAATACACTTATGTAATTAACAGTGTAACGAATCTTAGTACCAGTAAAAAGACATGAATAGTATTTATGGAGAAATCCCAAACAAAAACTTATCGCAGTATTTTAAATATCTTGTAGGAAAAACATTTAAGATTTTACCTCTATATGAAGAAGACAGTTCTACTCTTCCATCTTATCTTAAATCGTATCAGCGTGAACTTATAGGTGATTCTAAACTTTTCAACGAACTAAGCGAAGAACCTAAGTTTATTACTTTATTGGCAACAATTGAGTATCTTACAAGTTGTGATTATGACCACGATGTTTGCAAATCTGAAGTCCTTAAATGCACAAACATCATCAACGATATTAATAATAAATATTTTGGGGGTGATTGATTTGAGTAGATATGAGGCTCGTGTATTATTAAAAGGCTCAACAGAGAGGGACAGGCGTATCGCAAGGATACAAGATGATTTGTTTGCGAAAATTATTCATAATCCATCTTATAAACCAAATGCAATTATTACTGACACATATGGTGATGAGCGTCATGTAGGACTTGTAATCAATCATGGTACTCAAGAATATTATAAAGAGTTTGAGGCTTTACCTAATACACCTATTTATGCTGGCGATTATGTACAATGGGGTAGAGGAATTTGGCTTGTTCAATCATGTTCTACTGATGAAGAAGTGTATAAACGTGGGCATTTATGGGAATGTAATTGGCTTATGAAATGGCAAAATGACGATGGTGACATTATTGAAAGATGGTGTTTTGCATCAAGTGCATCTAAATACAATGAGGGTGTTGAGCAAGATAAAGTGTTCACCCTTGGTTCTGACCAATGTAAAGTTTATATGCCAGTAGATGAGGAAGTTCTTGCCGTAACAAAGAAAAAAGAGATGTGTTTTATTATTGATAATGCCACGGTTGGGCAGCCACGTATTTATGAAGCACACAACCCGTCAAATGTATATTCTACGTTTGATGTTTTGCGTGAAGATGACGGAAAATTACACGGCGTTACAGACTGGATTTTGAAGGAAACAACTTATACGCTTACAGATAAAGAAAAAGAACTTGGTGTATGTGGATACAAAGAACCAAATTCTGATGACGACACTCCGTCAGCGCCGTCAGATATATCGGGTGTTGATGTTTTGCCATTAACAAAATACAAGACATATACATATCCGATTGAACCTTGGAACAATCTGTATCATTGGCGTATTAATTGTGCTTATGATGTAATATCTGAAGCTGACGTAAACAAGATAAAGATAAAAGTAGATGATAAAAATGCCATTGGGTCACACTTGAAACTGCAAGTTGTTGAGTATGATACGGTAATGGCTGAGAAGACAATAGAGATTAAAGGATTGTTTGGATAAGAGGGGGTGAGTTTATGGCAACTGGAAGTAAATTTATTAACGCAGTAAAAGATGCTTTAATTGGGGAAATACTAAACAGTGAACTGATGTTTAAACTCATTGATAGCCCAGATATAACCTCTTTTGACGAATCCGAAAAACTTATTGGAACACATATTTTTAGGTTTGGAAAAAACCCAACCGTTGTTGAAAAGAATATTACATTTATTACAATACAGGTGCATACAGATAGATCCATGAATTCATGGACAAAAATTGTACCTCAGATTGAAATAACAATATATTCGCATGACTCTCATATGGATTTAGATACTTCTATCTTCCCAACAATAACCGCAAATCGCAATGATTATATATCTGAGTGGTTTGACAATTTATTAAACGGCAAAACAAAAATTGGCAGTTTTAATCTCTCGTCAAAACTGAAGTTAAAACGGAATCATGAATACTCATATACAAAACCAGACTGGATGATGCGCTCTCTTATTTTTGAGGGAGAAGAAATGAGTATTGATTTGTGTGCCGAGTTAAATAAAAATGTCACGTAAAATAGACGAGTTAAAAGTTTATCGTGGTAAAGACTTCGTTGTAAATGATTATTTGACAATAAGTCAAAAAACATTGGACGAAATCTGTGATTTTGGGGAAAAGGAGTATTTTGGATATGTTAGTACGTTCTGCGCTACTCCATCTGACATGATGATAGAACTTGAACAGAGCGGTATAGATTTTGTAAAAATTGGTGATTGGGAATTTTTTACGTCTTATGGTATATATAGAACATTTGGAAAGGAAATCGGAGACTTCTTGTTTGGAGGTTTTGACTTTACAAAACTTATACCATTCAAAGACGAAAATGATAAAATCAACCTTGTCGGCTATCCTTATTATGAGGGGGTTGGTTTAGATGGTGAGACTTGTATAGTATCAACTTTTGATTATGACGAAGATGAATGCGATGGTTTTAAATTAAAGATTTGCGGATTAGATTGTGACGATGTAAACGCACAGATTATTTTCGCAGAATCAGACTATGAAAAGGCAACTCAGTATCTTAGGAAAGCCCACAAGTTTAAATATAACAAGATAAAACCCGGTAACAAAGCCGCTCGTAGGATGGAACTTACACTCGCAATGCGTGACAGAGCAAAGGCTATGGCACGAAAAGATAAGTCTGAATTACTTGAACTTATAAGTACTATGACTAATGTTGAGGGGTTCAAGTACGGGTGGATGGATGTGTGGAACATGAAGATTAATGCATTTTTAGATGCGGTGGCTAGGGTGCAGAAAATCAAAAATGCGTTCTTACTGCTCCAGTCTGGATACTCTGGATTTGGCGTGGATTTGAACAAATTCACCGCTTCTCAAAAAGAGAAATCACTAAATTGGATGGGAAGTCTAGATTAATATCTAGGCTTTTTTGTTTGAAAAAATAGGAGGAATTTTGAAATGGCTAGAGAATCTTTAAAGAATTTCGTATTCGTTGAAGCTTATGCCGCTGAGATTTTCGACATTAATACTCATGAGATGGTTGGTCATGAGTCTCTTATCGAGAATTTCACAATCAATAAGAGTGCTGATAAAACTTCCGTTACTGATCCTCACGGACAGGAACTTTGGAGTCTTTATAACAACGTACAGATGACCGTTAATTATGATGAGTCTCTTCAGTCTCTCATGTCTATTGCTGAAAACCTTGGTACAACGCCTACGTTTGCAACCAGTGAGGTTACCATCAATCGTCCTGTATCTGAGACTAAGACAATCTCTTCTAATAAGGTTACACTTGCTTATACGCCAGTAGATCCTGAAGATATTACTATCCGTGTCATTACTGATGACGACCCGATTGGTAAGCTTTATGAGTATGATGCTAATCCTGGCGCTGGAAAGTTTGCGGTATCTGGCAAAAATATTACATTTGCGGCTGGCACAAACGGCACTGCAATGATCAACTATGAAAAGGCTATGACCAAGGGCGCAAAGGTTGAGGCGAAGACCGATACTGAGTATCCTATTCGTGAACTTCATATTTACATCAAGGTTAAGGATGTTTGTACCGATGAGACGTTTAGCGGTGTTTGGGTATTCTATCGTGTTCAAAAGGATGTTACTTCTATCGACATCGACTTCGCAATTGACGGAAAGCCCTCCCAGTCTTGGACTACGATGTCTAACTCCCTGTGCAATGCAGAGGATAAGACAATCGCTGCGTTCTTCATCGACTTTGAGTCCGAGAATTAATTTACGCATTATTTGTGGGGATGGTAGGTATACTACCGCCCCACTTTTTTATTAAAGGAGAAATGATATGTCTAATTATAACAATGCAACATGCCGTATATGCGGAAAGGGATATCATAGATGCAATTGTCACGCAGAGGGCAGTTGGAGAAAGGTAACCGATACGGCTGAACACTATCAGATCTTCTGTGTTATGCGTGATTATAACAATGGCATTATCGATGCCAATAAAGCAAGCGCTTTGCTTGATAAGATGGATTTGAGTGAAAAGGATAGTTTTAGAGAAAGTGTCAAAGAAACGCTGACAGAAATTGCCAGTAAGAAAAAGGCTGTTGAAAAGAAAATTGAGGCGCAAGCCAAACAGATTGCCAACAATATTAAAGGTGGTACTGGTAATGCTAAAGCAAATCAGAATAACACGAAGACATGGAAAAAATAAGAGTGAATTATGAGGAATTGCAATTGGTAGATAATCATTCTTAATGTTGTGTTCCTCATTTTTTACATTTTAACGAGAGCAAAAGGAGATATTATGCGTGAACTGGCAGTAATGACCAAGCCAATAAACTATAGAATTGAAGATGTTGTTTTGGTCAAAGATTTAAAACAGGCGAAGTTATATGCATCAAAGGGATGTCATTTAGCAGACGTACTCTTCAGCAAAGCAGAGGGTATTTTTGTTTTTGTATTTTGGAGAGAAGAAACAAAGGAACTATATAAATTATGGAAAAGGGGCGAGTTGGTGTAGGATTGTATTCTTGCTAATGACCCGTTCTGTTCATTGGCGAGGGTACAATAATTGTTATAAAGAGGAAAGAGAAACAATAACGCTCTCTCCCACCCTCGCATGTGAATAATATGAAAAGGAAAAGTAGAAAAGTTTTATCCTTGGATACTTCGTCAAAAGTAACAGGGTGGGCTTTATTTATAAATGGAAAATACAAAGATAGTGGAACAATAGATTTACACAAAAACAAAGACTCACTAAGCCGTGTCAAAGATATGTGTTTAACAATTGCGAAATTGATTAAAGATAAAAAACCAACAGAAGTTGTTATCGAAGAAATGCCATCTACAAGAAATGTTGTTACAACAAGAATGCTATCTAAGATAATTGGCGCTGTTTATTACCATTGTCTTGTTAACGGAATACCATATGAAGAAATACCATGTAAAAAATGGAGAGGTATTTTAGGAATAGATAAAAGGAAACGTGATGATGCAAAAGCTGAGTCGATTAAAAGAATAAAAGAAATATATAAAATGGACACGGATGATAATGAGGCTGACGCAATTAATATATGCGAAGCGTATTGCATAAGAGAGAAAGGATAAAGAATGAATATTACAGAACTTAAGATTAAAGAGAATGTTGAGCCTGAGGTTATCGCAGAGGCTATCGAGTTTATCGCCAACTCCTGTTTTGTTAATGGCAGTTATAACCCATATTATCAGAGTTTTGCTGAAAGAATGGCTGTTGTTAGATACTTTTTAGATGGAATTGAATTTGATGAGAATGACTCATTATTTATTATTTCAGAAATAGATGAAATTAAAAAGCTTGTCAATAGATTTTTTGTAGATGAAAAGTTCTCTGATAGTGCGAGGCTTATGAGCGTTGTCAAGAGTAATGCTGAAAAGATTATTGAATTTAGAAAAGAAAGACTGATTCATGGTGCTGATGCACTTGAACTTATTGCAAATCGAATAGATGAGTTTGGAAAATTTATCAGTGATTTAGATGTTGCTCTTGGTAATCTTGTAAATCTTGATTTGTCTAGCATGACACAAGACGATATCGAAAACGGAAGAAAGCTTGTGGAAAAAATGGCGAATGGCGATGTCGTTCAGGTTTTAAAAGAAGCAGCGAATTTTGATATCGATGGCGCAACGCAAGAGATTATTGATGCAAAAAATGCAGAAATTGAAAAATTGAAAGCTGAGATTAGTGCAATTAAAGACAAGAAAGAAAGTGACCAATAATGACATTTAAAGATTGGAATGGTCTTGAGAGTGAAATAAAAAAACGAACTGCATTGGCAACACAAGACACTATTATTGGCGGTAAGGAAGTTTTAGATAATTATCTTAGATATTTTTACGAAACAAGAGATCCCGATAGATATGAACGTACATATTATTTAATGCGTTCGGGGGATTATATGTATACAGATACTGGAAATGGTGGATATGGATTTCTTCGCATGGACTCTTCTACACCATATCAAACGGGTTCTTATTCAACAATAAAAGTATTTCAAGAGGCAGAAATACACGGGAGTGGAATTATTGGTAACCCATTCTTTTGGGAAAATACAATGCAAGAAATAGAAAATAATGTAATGCCAAACGCTTTTAGAAAGCATGGTTTTATTAAGAAGTAAGAGATGGTTCGTCCATCTCTTTTTTAATTGAAAGGGGGAATTCTATGGCACAAGATTTTGTTGCATTAATAGAAGGACGAGCCGATTTAACTAAAGCAAAACAGGCGTTTGACGCTTTTAAAAAACAAGTCGAACAGCCAATAAAAATAACAATTGACGCAAATGGCTTTAATGCTGTTTGGGGAAATATACAGAAACAGGCGCAACAGGCTGGCGTACAAATTGGGCAACAGATGAGTCGCAGTATTCAGAATAACATAAAGGATACAAAACTATCAATTGACCCAAAATCTAAACTGCAAACTGGTTATGACCCAATTGCCGACTATCTTAAAATGGACGCCAAACTCGCTGACAATTTAGTAAGTCAGTTGCAGAGGATCAAAAAAGAGGGTGGGCAGTTACAAAGTTTCAAACTAGGCGATGGCGGAAATAGTTTTGAAGCCATGATAAAGAATGGTGAGGCAACAATTAAAGTCTTTAGTCGTCTAGAAGATGAAGTTGATGCATTTGGGAACAAAACCGGGAATAAGGTGTGGGGAGATGCGCATGTTGAAAGTATGGTTAATTATACCAATACTATCAAACAGGCTCAGTCAGAAGCTGATAAATTGGCGCAATCATTTAAGAAAATACAAGACTCGTTTAATAGTGGAACGTTTAATAGCGCTTTTGATACCAATATAAAGAAAATGGAAGGTGATTTATCTAATATTGGTAGCGTTGTTTCTTCTGAGACTATAAAGAAAGCCAGTGATGCTGCTGCTGAATATTATAGGATTATGCAGGAAATTCAAGCAACAATGAACAATACTGCACAAAATCCTTTAACCGATGAACAAGTTGTGTCTAAATATGCTGAAGCGCAAGCTGCATTAAAACGTTATGGTGACGCTTGGAAGGTCGTCAGGTTAGAACAGGGTGAAACCATCACGCAGGAGCAAGCGAATAAAAATGCCGATGGAGTTCAAGCTTGGTGTAACAGAAATTCAAAAGCCTTAAAGAAATATGGCAAAGAACTTGACGAGATCCAAGAGAAAATGCGTCATACTTTTGATGCAAATGAGCAGAAAGCGTTACAGCAGCAAGCACAACAAGTTTATAAAAAGGCAGGAGCAGACGGATTAACTGGTTTAAGTTTTGCAGACCAAGTTAAGAAAGCATTCAATAAAATTGGGCAGTTTACGTGGATCTATGCAGTTACCAGTCAAATAAGACAGATACCACAAGAAATGGTAGCAGAGGTCAGAAAAATCGATGACTCGATGACTGAATTAAGGAAAGTTAGTACTGCCAGCGCCTCTGAAATTAAAGATTATTTTGAACAGGCTACGGAAAGTGCCGCCAAATATGGTCAAACAATAAATGAAGTTATTGACTCTACGGCAAGCTGGACAAGACTTGGATATGATTTAAAAGATGCATCAGTACTCACCGACGTAACAGCAGAATTGGCGAAGGTTGGTAGTGGATTAAATGTCGAAAGTGCAACAGAGGGTCTTCAAGCTACGATTAAAGGCTTTGGTTTAGCGGCGGATGAAGCTAAACGAGTTGGCGATATGATTAACTATGTTGCCGACACAGAACCAATTGATGCCCTTGGTATTATTAATGGTCTTGAACGATCTTCTGCTGCAATGGCTGAAGCTAATAATTCTCTAGAGGAAAGTATTGGTCTTATTACTGCATCAACGTCGGTAACACAAGATGCTACCGCAGCAGGAACTGCATGGCGCACAAAATTTAAAAAACGAAATTGTGCGAATGTACAGAAATGTGCATAAGGAACACATCTAAAACCAGTAAAACCTAAAGCTTCACTACTACAATGCGGATGAAATATGCTGGCATGAATGTAACGAAAGTAAAACAACAGTGAAGATGACATATGGTCAAAAACCTAAGTGTCTTAACAATGGTAGCTTGGTCGCAAAGCCCCGAACAGGGGTGTGTCAAACGACTATCCCATAGGTTGGAAACAACAATAGGAGTACGGCGCAATCGCAAATGGCGTGGGTGAGAATCCCTTAAATGGAAAAGGTGTGACCGTAACACGTTATGGTGACGGATAAGAAATAGTCTAATCTCACGGGAAACCGTGAGTTTATTTATTATTGGAAAAGAATAAAGGGAGAAAAATGTCAGTCATAAAATTCGATAAAGAATACTCGACTCAATATAACAGGGAACGTGATTTTTTATTAGAGCATGGGATCAAACCATCATTTATAAAAATTATCGATGGCGCAACAACATATAAGTATACAAAGACACCAGAACTATTCAAGTTGCTGGTTCTTTTTTATTCGCAAAATAATACGTGTTTAATACGGGGTGATAAATATGAGGAGAAAAACACAAGAGGAATTTCTGTCTGAGGTTGACAGTACGGTAGAAATACTGTCGGAATATACAAATTGGAATTGTAGTATCAAGTGTCGGTGTAAGTTATGCGGAAGAGAGTGGGAAACGTCTGCGGCATCATTACTTCATGGTAGTGCTTGCAAAGAATGTGGACATAAAAGAACTGCAATCAAAAGAAAAATTACACATGACGAATATATGTTGCGATTAAAAGATTCTAATGAAAATGTCGTGTTATTAGAAAAATATGATGGCGCTCATAATCATAAAAAATTTAAGTGTCTCAATTGTGGAAAAATTTGGATGGCTGAACCAACGAAAATACTAAATAATCTAAGTGGATGTCCAGAATGTGGCAATCTCAACAGAGGAAAAAGCAATGCACTTACACAAGAGGAGTTTATTTTAAGGGCAAATAAGAACGCTCCATCCATTAAAATTGTTGGTCGATATGTTAATAATAATACATTGGTAAAAATGAGATGTATTAAACATAATATAGATTTTGATGGAGATCCAAGATGTATTTTGTATAAAGGTGGAAATGTATGTCCAAAATGCAATGAAAGCGTTGGTGAGAAAATACTGGATTCTATCTTAGATTCATTTAATATAAAATACAATACACAATTTATAATTGATGAATGTATATTTGAAACAAAACTTAAATTTGATGCATTTGATATTGAGAACAATATTGCTTATGAATATCAAGGTGAGCAACATTATAAACCAATTGATTTTGCAGGGAATGGTGATGACTGGGCAAATAAGAATTTTGAAATAACACAATTACGTGATGATGCTAAAAGAAAATATTGTATAGAACATGATATCCCTCTTATCGAAATCCCTTACTGGGAAAGAGATAACATGAGGGATTTTTTAATTGAAAAATGGAAAGAAATTGATTTAAATATAGCTTAATAATAATCCGATAATAAATAAAAGAGCGTATTGCGAACGTTCTAAATATAAATGAATTTCAATGCGCATTAGAGGTAAAGTATTGTGCCTCCATACGAGGAAAGTTCGTATGCGGTGTTGCGCTTAAAACACCGAGGATAACTATATATGTCAAATGGCGATGGGACGCCAGAGACGTAGGAAAGACTTGTATATCTTGGAAAGATATGAGTAAACAAGAAACATTAATAAAAGATTTTATAAAAGATATACAAGAATCCCAAGAGACTGCAGGATAATCGTGGCAACACGTTTATTGAAGTTATCCCACTCTCCTATTTGGAAGTGGTAATATACAGTCCGAACTCACGCTATAATCCCAAATTAATGAAACGTGAGAGTTAGCCAGAAATGACTAACCGCTATGGAAACATAGTCAGTAGCTTTGCAAGCGAAAGTAACAGAATTGGCAAAAACAGAATTGGAGGCAGCCGGCGAAGATACTAGTGGAATGGTCGAATCCGTCTCCAAACTTCGTGAACAGGTATTGGCGCTTAGTGGCGTCGATATTCTAGAAGCGAACGGTAAAGATTTTAAGAGTACAACTCAAGTTATGCGTGAGTTGGCACAAGTTTATGAAAAACTTGATGGGATAGACCAAGCAAATCTATTGGAATTATTGGCTGGAAAACGTGGCGGAAACGTCATGGCTGCGGCTCTTAAAAACTGGGATATTGTTGAAGATACAATAAAAGGTGCTTCAACCGAGAGCGTAGGCTCTATGGATCAACAGCTTGAAATATATAACCAATCAATACAAGCAAGTATCGATAAGTTTAAAGTAGCATTCCAAGAGTTATCAGTAGACCTAATTAACTCCGATACAATAAAAGGTGTTGTTGATTTTGGTACGACGATAATTAAAATTATTGATTCACTCGTGGAACATATCGGCGTTTTAGGCACTGCCATAACTGGACTTGGGATTTCCAAGATTGTCACTACTGCTATAAGTGGAGCAAAAAGTGTTGACGTTGCTGCAGACGGTGTAGAACTTCTTGGTGCAGCTTTGGACGCTGCTAACTCAAGTGGTAGCGGTCTTAGTGGGACGCTTAAAGGTCTCAGTGGCACACTTGGCGGTTTGGGTGCAAAGGCTAGTGGTGCTGGCTCCGCTTTAGGTACAATGTTTAGTGGGCTTTTATCCAGTCCTATTGCTTGGGCTGCAGCCATTGGTGCTGCTGTTGTTGGTGGTATCGCTTTAATTCATAACGCCCGTAAAAAACAGGAAGAAGAACTTCGAAAACAAGCGACCGCTACAACCGAAAAATGGGGCGATGATAAAAAGAGTATTGATGAATATAAGGCACAATACACAGAACTTAATGAACAACTCAAAGATGTTAACCTTACAGAGTCTGAGCGTATTGGTATCAAACAGCAACTTCTTGATTTACAAAATCAAATTAGTGAAAAGTATGGCGCTGACGTTAGTCAACTTGATTTAATAAATGGCAAATATGAAACTCAGTTAGGATTGATTTCTCAGATTGTCGAAAAAGAAGCGCATAGAAACCTTCAAGACAACAGAGATGCTTATCAGAAATCTATTGATGAGATGACAAAAGACAGAACCTATACGATGTATAGTAACGGTTCTGGAACCAATCTCATGAAACAGATTGAGTGGGCTTATATGCGAAGTGGTTTTAAAGATCAAGGAGATTTAAGTTTTGAGTTTACTGGCGACGTAAGCGAGGCAGATGAGGGTATTAGAACTCTTATTGACAGGCTTGAACTTCTTAAAAAAACTGCAAGTGAATCAGAGAAACAATTTATTGATAGTGTCATTGGAAATGCGTCTAATCTACTCACAAAAAATAATGAAATTCTAAAAGCAAATCAGGACAATTATAAAGCATATCTTGAACAATCGTTATATGATGAGGGCTATGGAGACGAACTTGCTACATATTCAAAATTAGTTCAAGAATACAATAATGCACTAGCTGGCAATGATGTGGCAGAGGCTTATAAAAAACGTTCTGAAATGCTTGCTTATTATCGTGACAACATAGAAAACACATTGGGGGGAACTCAGTATGAAGAGTTCTTTAATGGCGTAACAGAACAAATCGATACGGCATCAGAGAGGTTGATGGATTGGCGTGACATCGTTGATGACGAAACAACATATGCGTCAAACAAGTTCTTAAAATCTGCCGATTCAATTCGCAAGATGATTGGTGATATTAAGAGACTTGAACTTGATGGCGTAGATATACAGGCAATTCTTGGCAATCCACAAGATGCAATGTATGGTGATTTGTCACAATTAGCAAAATTGTGGGATTCAAATATAGATTTGACTGACGCTGGAAGCCTACAGGCATTTGCTGATTTCTTAATGAAAGTTGCGTATGGCGCTGACTCAGCAGCTGGAAGTGTTGATTTGGCAAAATCAGAATTTGACGACTTTCTAAAATCTGCGTCCGCTTCTATCGATACACTTGATAAAGTTAACGCCGCCCTTGTTAACTCATTTAAAAGCGGTGGTTTGTCTGCACGTATTGACGAGGAAACTGGCGCACTTACTGGTGATGTTGCCGAGATTATAAAAGCATATCAAGGTATGGAAGGCTTCGATGTTGCTAAAATATTTGAAAGAACCGCAAAGGGCGTTATAGTAAATCGTGATGCGTTGCGTGAACTTCAAAAAGCACAAGAAGAACACCTTAAAGAAGAATTCGGCAATAAGATGGCTGAAGCTTGGAACAATTGGAAAAAAGCTGTTTCAAGCGGAAATATAGATGATGCTAATTATTGGAAGTCACAGTATGAAAATGTTTCGCTTTTAGCTTCAGCATATGATGGAGCGACTAGTGCATATCAAAAATGGCTTGATGCTCAAAAAATGGGTGAAGCTGGTGATATGTATGATACCGTTGCAAAGACTGCTCTTGATAGAGGTAAAGAATTATACGATAGTGGTCTCGTTGGTACAAATGAGTTTAGGGCAATTGCACAGCTATACTCTGATTTGGATTTAACAACGGCTTCTGTCGATGAGGTAACCGAGGCTTATGAAAGAGGTTATGGCGTTGTAAAGAAATATTTTACAGAAGGTCAAGAGGGCGCAGTTTCTTTTGCAGACAAAATTGTAGAGTTGGGTTATGCAACTAAAGACGCTGAAGGTAATTATGACTTCTTTAACGGTATTGATACTGAGGCTGTTGCACACGATTTAGGTATTAGTGTCGATTTGGTTGAAGCCGCTTTTAACAAACTTGGAGATTATGGGTTTAAAATTCATTTCAATTTTGATGATGGCGAATCTGCCATTATGCAATTTAGTCAAAGGTTAGATGAACTTAACGCAAAACAGATTTCTCCAGATTTGTTTGTAAACGATACACAACTTCGTGAAATTGCAGAGTATCTTTTGAACCTTGATGATGAAGAAATAGATGCCGAACTAAATATTACAAATGAAGATACTGTTGATACTTTAATTGATAAGATGAATCAAAAGTATAATATACAGGCTACTGTTTCAACAGATACTTCTAGTGTTCCGACAAGTACATCAACTGTAATTGATGCGGCTGTAGAAATAAACCAACAAGACCTTAAGTTGTCAGACCAGAAAGTTCATGTGGAGCCAGAGCCTAATCCACTAGAGACTGATGTGGTTGCAAAATTAGATTCTACTGAGGTAGATACTTATGAAAAAGGACTAAAAGATGATATTAATAGAACTCAAGTTTTTCATAAGAACTCTACTGAGGTTGATAATTATGTAGCTAGTCTAGGTGACATCGATAGGAATGTTAATTATAGTGTTGGCGTTTATGGCACGAGCGCTTTAGATGCACTTCCAAAAGATGGCACAACAAGAGACGTATATGTTAATGTGCATACAAATCAGCTTTATACTGGGACTGTAACCAAATCAGCATTTCAAGGTATCTCTCATACAAATGGAACAATTGAAGGTAAATCTCACGCAAATGGTTTATTAGGCAAGGTTGGTCTTAAATCCGATGAGAATGCGCTTGTTAATGAACTTGGTGCTGAAATTGTAGTTAGACCATCTGAAGACTCTTGGATGATTTTTAATGACGGAAAGCCAACATTTGCTTCATTAAAAAAGGACGATATAGTTTTTAACGCAGACCTTACACGTCAGTTATTACAAAACGGCAAAGCAGATGATTATGCACGTATTCTTAGTGGGAACTCTCATGCTGGAGGTTCTAGTGGCATTGCACATGCTACCGTTAGAGGTGGTGGCAAATTTAAAAAAGCCACATCGTCATCTAAAAGTGGAAGTAAAAGCGGCAATGGTGGCGGCGGAAGCGGAAATGGTGGTGGTTCAGACAACTCTACCAAAGACGCTAAAGAATTTAGTGAAGTTCTTGATGAGATTGAAATCAAGATTGATAGGATTGAAAGGTTTATTAACAACCTTGACTCGATTGCATCAAATACTTTTAATGACACAACAAAACGTCTTAAAAAAATGTCAACCGAGATTTCCAAGGTTGGTACTGAAATGGACATTCAACGCCGTGGGTACACCCGTTATATGCAAGAAGCTAACAAATATCGAAGTGGATTAAGTGATGATTTAATTAATCAGATAAAAAACGGCAGAATTGACATTAAAACAATCAAAGACGAAGACACTTGGAAGAAAATAGAAAATTTTAGAAAATATTATGAACTTGCGCTCGATTGCCGTGATGCGGTTTATAAGCTTCAGCAACAGGAAGCTGATTTGTGGAAACAGCGTTTCGATACAACTCAAACTGCCTATGAGAATAAGATTGCACAATACCAGCATGTGTATGACATGATGGATAGTTATATTGATTATGCTGAAAATACAGGAAGAATCTCAGCAAATAAATATAGAGAAAAACAAATAGCACAAGAGAATGCATCTATTAAAAAGCTTAAAGCTGAATATGATAGCTTAAAAAAGAAGATGGATGAGGCTTTAAAGAGTGGTTCGTTAAAGAAAAACTCTGAGGGTTATTATGAAATGCTTAATGCTCTCAACGCTATCAAGGAAGATATTATTGATACAAAAGCAAATATTGCAGAACTCAACAAATCAATCAGAGAGACCAACTGGGAAATCTTTGACAAAGCCGCAGAGTCTATTGCCAATATGCGTGATGAACTTGAATTCTTATACGACATTCTTGATGAGAAGATGTTTGATGATAACGGTAAAGTTACTAATAGTGGTATAGCTGGATTTGGAATACTCTCCTCTCAGTATAATATCTCAATGGCTGAAGCGCAGAAATACGCAAAGGCAATAGAAGATATAAACAAAGAGATAGCAAATGATAGATATAATCAGGATCTTATTGAACGCAGACAGGAATTATATGAGTCTCAGCGTAAAGCAATTCAACAGGCGAATGATTATAAAGAAGCTATAAGAGATTTAGTCAAAGAAGGTATTGATGCGCAAATTGATTCTCTTAAAGAATTAGTTTCAAACTATGAAAAGTTGATGGATTCTCAAAAGGATGAACTCGACTATTCTAAAAAAGTTGCAAGCGCACAAGATAATATCAACAAAATTCAGAAACAACTTAACGCTTATGAAAATGATGATAGCGAAGAGGGCGCAACTAGAAGACAAAAACTTCGCAACGACTTAAAGAATGCGCAAGATAATTTGGCACAAACTCAAGAAGAGCGAAGAATCAGCGAGACAAAGAAAATGCTTTCTGATTTACAGGATGAGTACGAGAATGTATTAAATGCGAGACTTGACAATCTTGACGCTTTAGTGAAAGCTGTTGTTGACGGTGTTGACACTAATGCAAAAACTGTTAAAACCGCAATTGAAACAGCGGCGAAAGATGTTGGTTATGTTATGACAAACGATGTTGCCACTATTTTCGCAGACAGCAGTAATGCGCTCGTTTCTTATTTTACAGGCGGTGATTTTGTTAATAAGGTTACGACTATTGCTAATGCAGTAAGTGGTATTGAGTCTTATTATAAAACCGCTCAATCTAAGGCGGAAGAAACTTCACCATCTTCTTCTAAATCCAATTCTACAAAATCAACGTCTAAATCAACTGGCAAAAAGACTGTTGTTGGTCAAAAATCATCCTCTTCTGCTTCTAGTCTTGTCGTAAACCCATCAACATTGAAATCGACTACTAAAGGAAATAAAACTTCTACTAGTTTAAAGGCAACAGTTGTTGGACAAAAATCTTCATCCTCTTCTGTTCTTGCCAAAAAGACAGGATGGGTTAAGTCTGACGGTAAATGGTATTACTATGACAAAAATGGTAAAGCGGTTAGCGGATGGCACAACCTTACGAAAGACGGCAAAAAGGGGTGGTATTATTTTCATAAAAATACACACGTCTTACAGATGAATAAATGGGTTAATAGCAGTGGTATTACCAATTATCCAAAACAGGGCGATTACTATGTTGGCGCTGACGGATTAAGGGTTGCCAATGGTAAAAAGCAAACTAAAAATGGATATAAAACCTTTGACAAAAATGGCAAATGGAAAGGTTATAAAGGCGGTGTTAAAAGCGTTGGAGCAGATGGTTTATACTGGACGAATGAGGGTGTTCCCGAAACGATTGTACGAAAGTCTGACGGCGCAATCCTAACAAAACTCAACGCCAGAGACACTGTATTAAACGGAGACGCAACTAAGAATATGTGGGACTTCTCAAATAATCCTATGAAATTCTTAAGAGGTCTTGGAATAAACAGTGCAACTGGTAACGATGTCGATTTGGTTATCAATCTTAACGGACTTCGTAACGCATCAGAATTCATGACTGAATTAAGAAAGGATAAGAAGTTTGAGAGATTTATTCAAGAGATTACAATTGGTCGTGTAAACGGGCATGGTTCGCTTGCAAAAAACGCAATTGCTTTTTAATGATTAATGGTCTAGCTAGTTGAAATATACTAGCTAGGCTTTTTCTATGTGAGGAAAAGGAGAATGGGTAAGGACAAAAAGAAAAACAAAAAGAAAACAGACGTTACCGTTAACGAACTCAAAAAGGAGTATGAAGACTCTCTTGAGTTGTTAAAGGCAAAACACAAACAATTAGATGGAATGTTACGGGAAGCTAGGCTATATATTGACGAACTGAAGGAACTGAGAGACAACATGAATCAAGAAATAGATAGCCCCGATTAAATATAATAAGTGAGGAGGTGACTATGTGGTTACAGACTTTATCTATGATGATATTAGATTAAGCGATCTTGGATATATGGTAGTTTCATTTAATGGTTCAGTAAACGACGAAATAGCAACTGATTCACAGTTGACTTTTAATCACATATCTCTTATGGGGGGCAAGCGTCAGCCATATATCACCGCAAAATACGAAGACCCGTTGGAAATCGAGATGTATATAGCTAAGAATTCATGTATTTGCGGTGTTGAAAGAAATAACAAAGACAGCCACATAATTTCTGTTAGCGAAATGTCATTTCTAAAAAGGTGGCTGGTTAGACCTACACCACATAAGTTGGTTGTAGAAAGTGATGAGTATACTGGCGTTTATTGGAATGGAAGTTTTAATGTTGAGGAATACGTTTTTGGAGATGGTCGAATAGGTGTTCATCTTACGTTTGAATGCGATGCTCCTTTTGGATATATGGAAGATATAGTACATAGTGTTACATTGCAAGCAAACGAAACATATTCTTTTAATTGCGTATCTGATGAAATAGGATGGATTTATCCAGATATCCAGATAACGGTTTTGCAAAGCGGTAATTTGGAAATTACAAATATTGCAGATAATAGGATTACAAAAATTAATAATTGTAGCGCAAACGAAATAATAACGATTGATAAAAAAATGCAAATATCGTCTTCTGATTCGACACACAGAATATTTGACGATTTTAATTACGTATTCTATAGAATAACAAATTCATTTAAAAATTTTGAAAATACTTTTGAATCAAATCTTCCAGTATCTATAACATTAACATACTCACCATATGCGAAGGTGGTGATTGTATGAGTATGTACGACGGAATAATTGAAGTTGGAAACGATGGAATGCCAATTGAACCAATGCTCGTATTATCATCTAGGGGCGGTCATAAAATTGGCGTTATTCAAAATGTTACAAATATTAATCAAACACATCCTCTTTCGGACGTGGCAGAACTATCATTTGATGTTTATAAGGAAGTAAATGGGAGTGTCTGCGGTGTTTGGAATCAATTAAAAGATTTTAAACTTGTTCAAATCCCACGAGAAAATATTTGGTATGAGGCTTCTGTATCTCTCGATGAAGAAGACGACTCAATTAAACATGTAACATGTGTACATGCAAATGAAGCTGAGTTGGGTCAACTGTATTTATATGAAATAGAGATAAATACAGAGAGTGATATAGACAGAGATGATTATAAAGAAACATATTTTTATGACGAATACGACCCAAGCGCATCTCTTCTTAATAGAATATTAAAAGATAAAGCGCCACATTACCAAATTTACCATGTGGATTCTACTCTCCAACATTTATTTAGACAATTCTCTTTTAATGGTACATCTATTCAAGATGCATTAAATCAAATTGCGGAAGAATGTGGGTGTTTGTTTGTATTTGGTGAGTGGAATGAAAATGATGGCAAATATCACAGAACTATAAGTGCTTATGATTTAGAGGATTATTGTTACCACTGCCAAAAGCGTGGGAATTATACAAATCATGTCTGTACAAATTGTGGCTCTACCAATATTCATTACGGGTATGGTGAAGACACTGGAATATTTATTTCTAGGGAAAACCTCGCAAATTCAATAACTTATGAAACAAATGCGGAGCAAGTAAAAAACTGTTTTAGATTGTCTGGCGGTGACGATATAATGACTGCCGCAATTAAATCATGTAATCCAAATATGTCTCAATATCTTTGGTATTTTTCTGATGATATGTTAGACGATATGTCTGATGAATTGCGTGAAAAAATAACACAGTACAATGCGCTTGTTAATAACTACAAGGATACGCAAGAGATTTCAACACCAAGTGATTTAATTAATGAATATAATGCGCTTGTTACAGAATATGGTGTATATAATGAAGACCTTACACAAATAAGTTATCCAATTATCGGGACGGCTAAACTTACGGAAGCATATTATAATGCGCTAAAGTTGTATGGGTTTTTAAAATCTGAATTAGCCCCATCCTCTGAAGAGGTGCAAATTACAACGGCATTAGAGCAGATGGAAATTTTACAAACTGGCAGTAATATGTCGAGGGTTGGAATTTCTGATGCTAGTGGCACTATTTCGTATACAACTGCGAATTCGGCAATACAGTCTTATGCTAAAGTTTATATAGATACATCTAGGTATAAGGTAAATGTTTCAACAAATAGCATCCAAAATAAAATATGGACTGGCACTATTACTCTTACGTCTTATACCGATGACGAGGATACCGCAAGTGCAATATTTACAATAACTTTATTTGATGGCTCAAATAATGAGGAATATCAGAAATGGGTTAAACAATCTATTGAAAAGGCAATGGCAAACAGAGAAGCCACAGATTTAAGTGTTGTCAATTTGTTTGATGATAGCGTTACACTAAATACCTTTAAGGAACAACTCAAATTATATTCACTCGACAATCTGTCCACGATAAATAATATGGCAACGGCAGCCATTACAATCATGGTTGAACAAGGTATTGCGGACGCTAGTTCCGTCAACAGGGACGTTTATACACAATTATACACGCCATATTTAAACAAAAGTAAAGCCGTAGAACAAGAGTTGGCGAATAGGGAACTGCAACTCTCCTATCTCCTTCAACCGACAGACGATGATGGTAATACAGATCCAAGATTCCCATCACTGGGTTTGATTGATATCATCACACAAAAGCGAAATGAAATCGCAAACGCATTAGATATAAAGGCATTTCTTGGTGACGAGTTATGGGAAGAATTATCTTATTATAGGCGTGAGAACGAATATCAAAATACAAACTATATTTCTGACGGCTTGTCCGATAGCGAGATAATTGAGTACGCTCAAAGATTTTTTGACGATGCGACAAAAGAAATAATCAAATCTTCTACACTTCAAAATACCATTTCAGCGCCATTAGCTAATTTTCTTTTAATGGAGGAATTTAAGCCATTACAAGTTAAGTTTAAAGTCGGTAATTGGATTCGTCTGATGGTAGACGATAAGGTATATAAATTACGGTTGACAAATTGGACGGTTGATTATAGTGATATAGAAGGTTTAGATGTCGAATTTTCTGATGTGGTTCGTATTGGCAATATTTTAACCGACACTGAATCTGTTTTATCTAAATCTAGGAGCATGGCAACAACATATGATTATACCGCAAAACAGGCGAACAAAGGAAAGGATGCCGACAACACCCTTAACCTTTATAAGAATGTTGGTGTAGATTTTTCAAAAATAAAAGCCATTGTTTCAAAAGGCAACACGAATATTGTCTATGATGATGATGGAATTTTATTAAAACGTGTGGATGGTACTGATGTACTCCCGGAGCAAGCACGTATTTATAATAACGGAATTTATATAACAAAGGACTCTTGGGAAACTGTATCAACTGGTCTTGGTTATTATTCATATGTAGACCCCGAAACACATCAAACAGTGCGGACATATGGAATAATTGCAGATACCGTTATTGGTAAATTAATTTTAGGTGACCAACTTAGAATATTTACACAGTCTGGAAATTTCAAAATTGACGAAAATGGACTTACTGCATCTAATGGAACGACATCAATCAATATTAATCCTTCTAATACAAATCCTTTTGTCATATCTAAAACAAGTGGTGGTAACACAACAAATATTCTTGTAGTTAATTCAAGCGGTGAC
>JAEEGL014042164.1_pt1 | contig 47166 bp, 47 predicted proteins | sample 9134231 | NCBI WGS metagenome assembly JAEEGL01 (sample SAMN16246548, study PRJNA631951) | gut metagenome | biome: gut microbiome; feature: rumen; material: fiber-attached | host: Bos | place: Iran: Karaj | collected 2018-10
ACTACAAATAGTTTAGATTATTCAAAATGTATAGCTAATGCAAGTGAAAGTGGAATAGATGATGCATATTATGAAGAAGCTAAAGTATTACTTGCTAAAGCAAGAAGTACTTTGTTAATGACCGATTATACTAATGCTAAAATAGCAGTTTATAAAGTTAAAAACACATCTAAAAGAAATGAATTAATTAAAGAATTAAATGAAATAGCCAAATTAATAAATGAGAAAGATAAAACTGAAGGCACTGAAGGTGGTGGAGGTGGCTCCGGTGGCGGAGGTGGTAGTTATACTACACCAACTGATACTAATACAACAGGAGTACCAATTAATTTATCTTCATCATTTAATGTTTATGCTGGTAGTGGTGCTATTCCTAAATATGGATTTTATGTACCAAAGAATCCTACTACTAATATGCCATTAATAGTATTTATGCCTGCTAATGAATATAGTATGAATGTATTAATAAATATTTTTAAAAATACTAAATTAGAATTACCTAAAGCATTTATGTTTATACCTACACTTAATTGGTCAGGTAGTTGGAATAAAGGTTTAGAAAATATGATTAAAGATATTAGCAGTAAATATTATATTAATACTAAGAGAATATCAATTACTGGTTTTAGTACTGGTGGATGGTATATGTATTATTTCACATCATCTCATCAAGATATGATAGCAGCTATATTCCCAATTAGTGTAGGACATACATATAATTCACAAACTATACAACAAAATTTGAATTTTTATAGAACAATTCCTATGAAAGGTTATGGAGAATCAATAGGTAAATACAAACCAAATGGTACTCAATGTGGTGGATATCCAGCAGGTTGGATAGCGGCAAATCAAATGAGTAACTTATTTAATGGTCTGGGCAGAGGCAGTGACTTTACTAATGTAGGACCAATATGTCATGATAAAATATATGAATATGTATTTAATTTAGATAATAATCATGATAATAAAATAGATATTTTGGAGTGGGCAATATCACAATCAAAATAGAAAGGAGAAAACATGTACGAACAAAAATATATTGATATATTTGATGAGCAAAAATATAAAGATATAATTACTGGCAAAAAGTCATTTAGAATTGATATGTTTACTAAAGATTCAAAAGATCAAATGTTTTTGTTTTGTTTTCAACATTATCTACTTAAATCATATGCAAATGGTTATGAAAAAGAAGCGTGTAGAAAAATATTAAATGATTTTTTTAGAGAACTAATAAAATATCCATATATGTTTTGTGATAGTCCTCTAATTAAAGATCAAGCAATTTCTTATATGACTGAAAGTGGAAAACAAAGAATTACTGAGTTAAGAAGAAATTTCTTTGGAGCTAGTGCTTTAGATGCATTAATTATAAAAAAAAGAAATGGCGCTGTTTTATCTGAAACAGAAGAACAACAATATTATTCTTCTCTAATCATAAGAATTAAAAATGGTAACAAAAAATATGATGAAACAATAGAACGTGAAATAAAAGAGTTATTACAAAAAGATGTTAAAAGTTTAAGTTATATTCAGTTAAAGTTTTATTGTACTAGGGTTGCATATTTCGCTAAAGGAACTAATAACAATTATAATTTAACTTTAATGATTGGGAATGATTCATCTAGTTGTTTTGGCTATCAAAACTCTGATTATATATTTATTAACAAGAGAAAATTAGAATCTTTTGCTCAAGTCACTTGTACAACTTGTCATGAAACAAGACATTCTGTTCAAGAACACCAGGCTAGTGAGATGGATACAAAAGCTGGCTTTGAAATGGCACAAACTGATTTGTTCTTTAGATATTTAAATACGGCTACTTATGATTCATACCATGATAACTATACATATTCATCTATAGAACTAGATGCTGAAAATTCAGGGTATACTAATGCAGCCATATTTCTTTCTATGTTTGATAGCCTAGAACATATTAAAGCAGTTTATAGTCGTAAAGAAAAAAAATTTAATAAACGTGATTATTACATGTATATGAAAGATGAATCAGGGCATCCTTGTCCTGTTGATGATTTCATAGCTACTAGAATGGATAGAATTATTTTAAGCCATCCAGAAGAATTAAATAAATATCCATTACTTAGGAAAATATATAATAGTGATGGTACTAGAAAATCTTTTGAAAAGTTATTTCAAGCTAAAATAGATGAAGGAATAAATAATAGAGGAATAATTGATAATTATTTAATACATGATATAAAACAAGGAGAATTAGATAATTATAAACTAAGTGGAAAATCAAGAGATCAAATAGATGCTTTTGCTCATAAATTAACTGGTATTGTATATAGAGATGTTGTTTGTGATTTTCTAAGATATGTAAATGATAAAGGTATTGGTTATTCTGATGAACAAATGATTAATACAACAAAAGATTTATTAAGAACAATGATTATTATTTTAGAATATTTTAATAAGCATTATAATACTCTTCAAAATCCAGAATTGATTGATTTTACACAACATGATTGTTCAATGGATATGATTTATCATTTAAGAGATTTTGATATTTCAAAGATTAAAAATCCAGTATTAAGAAATAATAAAGAAGTTATTGATAGAATATTAAAGGCAAAAGCTATAGTGAATGATATATCTAAAAAAAGAAAAGTAACTATATTGTATTCTGAAGTAATACAAATGCCACCAAATATTCGATATGCAGTTCTTGATTTTCCAGGAACTGGACCATTTAAATTTCAAGATTGGTTATATAAATATGTTTTACCTAATTTAGACAGTCATGAAAATATGGTCTTAGGTGGAAAGCAAATGAAAATTTATGATATAATAGAGTCATATACTAAGTTTATAAAACAATGTATTGATACTTATGGAATGGTTCCTGGTGAAGTTAAACCAGCTGGAAAGGTAAGAAAATAATTATGGATAAGAAAACAAAAAAATTAATTACAATATTAGCAGTTATAGTAGTAATAGTTATTATAGTATTTACGGCATATAATAAAATATCTGATATTAATTTTGAAAAGGAAATGGCTAAGGAATTAGATGAGATATCTTTAGAAATACCAGATGGATTTAAAAATGATAATATATCATATGCTTTAGCATATACTTATAATAATGATAAAGCATATTGCCATATGTATGTAGATGCCACTAAAAAGACTTATTATGATAGTATGAGTGAATGGTTTAATAAAAGAGTAGATTTCAATTTAAGTGATGAACTTAGTGAATTAACTACTAAAGAAATAAATGGTAATAAAATAAGATATATTTCTAAAAAAGGTGATTATAAAGAAGTACATTATTATGGACTTGAATCATCTAATTATTATTACATGATTAATTATTCAATTGATAATGAAGATACTACTACTTGTTTAAACTTTATGGAGAGTATTTTAGATAGTATTAAACTTAAATAGATATTTTAATAATATAGTTAATATGATAAACTTAATATATGAGAATATTAAGTTTATTTTATTGTAATTTAGATTCAATTATACATTATTTACCTGAAATAAAAAGACAGGGTTTTGATGCTATTCAAATTAGTCCTTTACAAAATACAAAGGATGATTCATCTAATGAATGGTGGATGTTATATCAACCAATTAATTTTAATATTGGAAATAGAATGGGTAATAAAGATAGTTTAAAAAGATTATGTGATGAAGCTCATAAAAATGGATTAATTGTGGTAGCAGATGCAGTTATTAATCATTTGGCTAGTGAAAATAATACTGGTAGTTTAATTCCTCATCCATTATGTGATAGAGATATATTAAATAATCCAGATTGTTTTAAAGAAAGAAGAAATATAGATAACTGGGATGATAGATATCAAGTAACACATTATTGTATGTCTTTACCTGGTTTAAATCCTGGTAATAAATTAGTACAGGAAAAGATAATTGGTATGTTAAATGATTATATTTCTTGTGGTGTTGGTGGATTTAGATTTGATGCCGCTAAGAGTATAGCTTTACCTGAAGAAGGTTGTGATTTCTTTTCTAATGTTACTTATTCAATGAATAAATGGTTAGATATTATATATGGAGAAGTATTGTTTTCAGATAAAGAATTAATTAAAAAGTATGCGAAATATATGAAAGTATTAACTAATAGCGATGCTTATAATAATTGTGATATAATAAAGTTCGTTGAAAACAAGGACAGCTATTTGTCTAAAGATCTAGGATATACTAAAGATACTAGAACAGAAGATATTAATGCTTGGTATAGTAGTATTTGTTCTCATTATCCAAATACACTATATTATGCTAGAAACTTTACTCATGATTGGAATTCATGGAGAAATAATGAAATAAAAGAAGCAAATATGAAACTAAGATTAAGGAGGTAAATTATGAAAAAATTCTTTTATGGAGGAAACATATTAATACCTAAAAATATTGATATGACTAAATGGAGTGTAGTGGCATGTGATCAATATACTTCAGAACCAGATTATTGGAAAGGGGTAGAATCAATTGTTGGAAATAATCCATCTACATTAAATCTTGTATTACCAGAAATATATCTTGAAGAAGATGATTTAGAAACAAGAATTAATAATATTAATTCTAATATGGAAAAGATGTTAAAAGATGGAATATTTGAAGAATATAAAGATTCAATGATATTTGTAAAAAGAACGTTAAATGATGGTAAAGTAAGAGAAGGGTTAATTGGTTTAATAGATTTAGAAGATTATTCTTATGAAAAAGGTTCTCAAACATTAGTTAGAGCAACTGAAAAAACAGTTGTAGAAAGAATACCACCTAGAATGAAAATAAGAGAGAATGCTTTATTAGAACTTCCTCATATTATGATATTAATAGATGATGAAGATAAAAATATAATTGAAAGTTTAAATGATAAAGTTAGTGATAAAGATGTGGTTTATGATTTTGATTTAATGCAAAAGGGCGGACATATTAAAGGATATAAACTTGGTAACGAGATAATAGATGAAATAAATGAAAAATTATCTTTACTTGCTGATAAAGATAATTTTGAAAAGAAATATAATGTTAAAGATAAAGGAGTTTTATTATTTGCGATGGGTGATGGTAATCATTCATTAGCGACAGCTAAAGAATGTTACAATAAAAATCCTAATGAATTATCAAGATATGCATTAGTAGAATTAGTTAATTTACATAGTGATTCTTTAGAATTTGAAGCTATACATAGAGTTATATTTGATACTGATGTAGAAAATTTAATAAATGAATTATATAAATACTATGATATTAATGAAAATGGAAATGGTCAAAAGTTTGAAATAATAACTAAAGATATAGATAAAGTTTTATATATTAGTAATCCTAAATCTAATATATCTGTTGGTTCTATTCAAATATTCTTAGATGATTATTTAAAAGAACATAAAGGTAAAATAGATTATATACATGGTGAAGATGTAGTAAAAGATTTTGCTAAAAAAGATAATAATATTGGAATAATATTTGATTCAATGAAAAAAGAAGAATTATTTAAAACTGTTATAGTAGATGGTTCTTTACCAAGAAAAACATTCTCTATGGGACACAGTTATGATAAGAGATATTATTTAGAAGCAAGAAAAATAAAAATGTGATAGAATAGTATTAAGGAAAGATAATATGTTAGATTATGATGAAAGAATTAGGGATAATGATATGGCTCATATAGTAAATCTTGATGAAAGATTAACTAATATAAATGATAGTCATATTGAATATAAGAAAGGAGATATTATGAAAAAAATATTTTTTGTTGCTTTATTAATTGCTTTATTAATTGTTGTTACTGGTTGTCAAAATCCTTTTAAACCAAATAATAACAAGGTAACAGGAGGTTTAGAATTAACTAATAATAATGTTTTTGTTGCTCCAGAAAATTTAATTGAAGATTATAATAAAGCTATGGATGATTATACAGGTAGATCAACAGATCCAATTGCTTTATTAGGAACACAAGTAGTAGCAGGAACAAATTATATGTTTTTATCTGAAAGAACAAATAAAGGTGTTAAGTCTTTATATATGACAACAATTTATAAGGATTTAGAAGGTAAAGTAAGCGTATTGGGAATAAAAGATTTTGATTTGACAAAATATGCTAATACAGATATTGATTATGTAGATGAAGAATTAATGGGAGGATGGCAAACATTCTATGATAGTTCTTTAGAAACAGATATAGAAGAAGGAGCATTATCAGTATTTAATGTAGCTACTCGTGATTATAAATCTAATTATACTTATAAACCAGTAGCATTACTTGCTAAACAAGTAGTAGCAGGAACAAATTATATTATGTTAGCTGTAGCTAGTTCAAAAGATGAAAATCCAACACAATATTATACTATTCTTACTATATATGAAGATTTAAAATCAAATGATAGTGTAATAAGTGAAGCATATTTAGATTTATCAAGATATAATGAAAAGTAAGTTTAAAACTTACTTTTTATTTGATATAATATTATAGTAGGTGATAGATATATGGATAATAATAATCAACAAGTTACTAGTACTGAACCAGTTGTTAATACTGAACCTGTTCAAGTAGAACAAAAACCAGAAAAGAAAAAAGATGGTAGTGTTTTAGGAACTATATTTGCTTTTGCATTTTTATTTATGATTATATTTGGTTTTTTAAATATAGAAAAATTTAATAAGTATATAAATGAACATTTTCCTGAAATAGGTAAAAAAGTAGGTATAGATAAAGATGATACTGAAGAATATGTTGTAGAAGAAAATAAGTTATTACAATATGCAGGTTATTATAAAACAACATATGTCGATGAAAATAACACTAATCATAGTGAAAGTATTATCTTAAGAGGAGATGGAGTATTTGTTTATGATAATGATTTAGAAGAATGCTATGATCCTCTTGTTGGTACATATTCAGTAAATGAAACATTTAGTTTTGTAGGTAAAATAAAATATATGTGTATAGAATGTTATTTAGATATGGATGAATCAATAAAGAACTTTGAAGGAACATATGATAACAATACATTAACTATTGATGGACATACATTTACTAAAGATAATTCTTATAGAGAAACTAATTCAGATATTAAAAAATATGCTATAAAAGATTCTACTATAAATAAATGTGATAATTAAAAAAACACTTTTTAAAGTGTTTTTTATTTGAATATATTAAATTTATTTAAATTATCTATTTGCTCTTGTAAGAAGTCTTCACTAACAGTTAATTTATCTTCTAGATTCTTTATTTGGTCTAATTTTTGTTTATATTCCATAGCGAAATTATATACTTTATAAGTGAATATTACTAATACAATGAATATTACTAATTTAATACCTATATTAATTCTATTCATTATCTTTCTTCTTTTTTCAATCTTTTCTAAAGCAGCTAAACGTTTATCTAATTCATTAATTTTTTCTTCATAATTCATATTATCACTCCTAGGATATATTTATTATATCATAATTCTATATAAATAAAAAATTTTAACTTGTCAATAGAAATTAGTTGACAAGTGTAAACATGTGTGTTAATATGAAGGTGAATTTGAAGAAGAGAGGAGTGAGAATATGGCAAGTGAAGCAAATTCAACACAATTTAAATTTAACATTAATGTACAGGTGACTTGTGAGGTATTCTCACTAGGTCTTTAACTTTTACTAAAAGAGAGATTTAAAGGAAGTCATGTGTATGACTTCCTTTTTGTTTGAAAGAAAGAGGTGGTTATATGCAAAAGTTAAAAAACTTTAAACTTATCCTCGATTATCTAAAAGAAGATAAGTTTAAAATGATCTTGTATGTATTTTTAGTATTATGTACGTATATACCAGCTTTGTTTTCAGCATACTTTTGGGGTAAAGCATTAGAACAATTACTAATTAAAAATGTAGATGGATTTATTATTTATTTAATAATTTGGATTGGAGTATATATATTATGTTTTTGTATAGTACAACTATTTAAAGACAAATTATATAATTACTTAGAAATCAAATTTACTAAAAATGTAACAATGGATTTATATAAGAAAATAGATAAATTACCAGCAATTGCATTCGAAGATATTGGAGTAGGTGAATATATAAATCGTTTACATAATGATACTGATAGAGTAATGTCTTTACTTAGTAGTTTGATTAAATTAATCTGTAAATCTCTTGTTGTTGTATTCGTAATAATTGTATGTTTTCATATATCAGTTATATTAGGTTTAGAAATTATTTTATTTGCTGTTGTTATGGGATTGATTTCATGGTATTTCTTCCCTAAAATTAAAAAGACACAAGAAAATATTAAAAAAGAATCTGACTTAGCTATTAAGAAAACAACAGAGAATATTACAGGTATTAGAGAAATAAAAGCTTTAGGTATTAAACATAATATTGAAAAGAATATTAAAGATATTATTGATGAATTATTTAAACATGAAAAAGATATTAGGTCATATGAAGTTATATATTATGCTTTAAATAACTTAGTATATTTTATATTAGAAGTTATTATTCTTTATACAGCAGGTAAATTTTTCATACAAGGAAAAATTGTATATGCTATATTTAGCGTAGTTCAAACATTTATATGGAGAATAGATGATGTTGTAGAATCTATTTCTGATTTTGGAGTTAATTTCAATAAAATATCTGTATCTTTAAAACGTATAGATGAATTATTAAATAATAGATTATATAGTGATGAAAAGTTCGGAAATAAAAATATAAAGAATGTTAAAGGAATTATAGAATTTAAAAATGTTAAATTTAAATATAGAGAAGATGAAGATTATACTTTAAAAGGATTAGATTTAAAAATTGAACCTAATAAGAAAATAGCTATAGTAGGTAGAAGTGGTAATGGTAAATCTACAATATTTAACTTATTATTAAGATATTTCGATGCTTCTAAAGGAGAAATATTAATTGATGGTATTAACATTAAAGATTTAACTGAAAATACTTTAAGAAAGAGTATTTCTATTATTAGACAAGCACCATTCTTATTTAATGAAACAATATTTGATAACTTTAAATATGTTAAAAAGAATGTAACTTTAGAAGAAGTAAGAAAAGTTTGTAAAGAAGCTTATATTGATGATTACATTATGTCTTTACCAAAGAAATATGACACTATTATTGGTGAAGGCGGTGTAAACCTTTCAGGGGGTCAAAAACAAAGAATTGCTATTGCTAGAACATTATTATTAGGAACTAAGATAATTCTATTTGATGAAGCAACAAGTGCTCTTGATAATGAATCTCAAGATTATATTAAGAAAACAATAGATTCATTAGTAAAAGACCATACTATTGTAATAGTTGCTCATAGATTATCTACAATAGTAGATGCTGATGTTATAAATGTAATTGATAAAGGAAAATTAGCATCTTCTGGTAAACATAAATACTTGCTAGAAAATTCACGTATATATAAGAATTTATATAAAAACGAATCTTTGAATTAATAAAAAGCAACTTTTGTTGCTTTTTATTTTTTTATTATTAAAATAATGATATAATTTTACTATAGGAGATAATATGATACAAGAAGTAGATATTATAACTAGATCTAGAGAATTTGCTCGCAGAGCGTTAAATGGCAAAACAACAAAAGTCAGTAAAGATGATTATTGTTTGTTTTTAATATCTAAATTTTTACTATTGAAAGAAAGTATTATCAAAAAGAATTATAAAAAGAAAACTATTTATTTTAATGTTGAAAGAAATAAGAAATATTTATCTGTTATAAAAATAATAGTTGATTATGTTAAAGGGCATGGAAAGCTTGAAACAGGGACAAAACTAAGAGCTGTAATGATTCCTGATAGTTATAATAGTGATGTTGATTTAGTTGAATATATAAAAGCTTTTCATAAAATTAGAGATTCACTTGCTCATGGTAAATATGAGGTAAGACCTGATTTGGGTATGATAACTATTAATAATAAAGAAGATGATTATGAAGTTAAATGTAATTTACCAATAGAGTTTTTAGAGATGTTTGGTTATATTGATTCATCTAGAAAACCAAAGGAAACATTTGAAAAATATGTAAAAAAACAAAGAGAAGAATATGATTATAATTATAAATATTTTTATAATTTTTATGATCCTAAAACTACTTCAAAAATTAACAATGATTATTCATTTAATAATAAGTTTAAAACGATTGATTCACATAGTTATCCTGATATAGATAATGTTATTACTCTTATGAATACATTTGTATCAACCCTTGAAAAAACAAAATATGATAAGAAAAAAATAAAAGAATATAGAGATTTATTAAATCAAACAATAAATAAGATATATGAAATTAATATTCCTAAAACTACAAAAAAGAAAGTATTAAAAGGGTTAAGAAATGTTTTGCTTTTATATGATAATATAGATGATAAAAAGCTAAAATTACCAGATGAAACTATTATTGATAGAACAGCTGCTACTTTAATTGAAATGTCTAAATTATTACGTACTAAAAAAGATGGTAGAGAAGTATTAAGAGTAGTTTCTGTATACAATTATATGCAAACATTTTTATCATTTGAAATGGGTAGAATTGGTACTATAAGTGATGAACAAGAAGAGATGATATTAGGATCTCTTAGAATGAGAAATCTAAATTATTCATTTATGAATAGTAAATCATATAGTGACATATTTAGAAAAGTTAATAAATTAGTTAAAGAGTATACAGCAGTACTTAACAAAAAAATAAAAGAATATGAAGAGAGACCTACTATTGGTGGTAGAGATTCGATTAATAGAACATTAGAGAGTTTTTATAAAAATCTATTATTAGTATTATCACAAAGAAATAAAATAATAGTTGGTTCTATAAGACATGCTATAGATCATGGCAATGTTTCAGCTGCTAACGGTGAAATGAAATTAAAAAATGTTAGTTATAAAGATAACGGAACAAAAGAAAAGAAATTTACTTGTTCTGGATCTTTAGAATCATTCTTTGATTTAATTACACATTTAGATGATAGAAAACCATCTGAAGGATTTAATTTTGATGATGCTTTATTAGAAATAGATGGATTAATTAGTGATGGATTAAAAGCATCTTTAAATGAAGTGTTAAGTAGAATAAGATCAATAAATGAAAAATATTTGTTAGAAGATGTTAGACAAATAGCATTAAAGAGGTGATATTATGTATTATTATTTTAATTATTCATTTTTAGAAGAAAAACTAATTGAACATTATAAAACTAATACAATTATTCAAGCAATAGATAAATTTAGTAAAGATTTACATAGTAATACATATAGAATAAGAGATATTATTATCAATAAAATGGTATTCTTTAATAGTAATGAAATTATGAAGGGAATAGAGATACTTAATTTAGATAATGATGGAATAAAAAAGTGCTTCTTCAATATAGAAAAATGCTTTGAAGAAAAGAAAGAATTAGTTGATTATATTAAGAGCAAGAAACACAAATAGTTTCTTGTTTTTTAATTGATTTTATTCTATAATTATTATAGGAAAATAGGAGAAAGGAGTGAAATAATGAATAATGCATTTTTTTCAAGTATAGCATTTCCAATATGTTCATTATTCTTTGTTGTTTTCATAGTGCTTATGTATGTTAACAAAAAGAAATATAAGAATATAGAAAACACATTATTTATAACATTATTATCATTATCTTTCTGCTGTATTTTTACAGAAGTAATATACGTTTATTTTTTAAGTTCAAAAACTGCTAGTGTATTAATTAAAACAATAGCATGTAAAACATTCTTGGTAGTTATGGCTACATGGATAATGGCTTTTTTAACATATGTTTTAGCATTATTAACTAAGAATCAAGACGTTAATATAAAGATGGCTAAAAGAAGAAAAATATTTCCAATAGTTGGAGTTGTTGAATTAATAGCAGTAATATTAATTATTATTTTAAAAGTTGATTTAAATACTAGCCCTAGTGGTTTATATACATTTGCAGGAGATGCAGTATTAGTTCCATATATACTAGGTGGATTAGATATACTGCTTGCTCTTTATGCATTTGTTTTTAAAGAAGGATTAGTTCAAAAAGGACAAAGAAAGGTTGTTGTTTTAGCTATTGCTTTTTTAGTTCTAACTTTAACAATACAATTTATATTTCCTGAATTAGATTACAATATTCAAAACTTTCAATTTACAATGTTATTGTTAGCTTTATATTTCACATTAGAGAATCAAGATAATAAGATACTTGTTGAACATGAAGAACAAAGAAAACAAGCAGAACAAGCTAATAAAGAACAAACAGAGTTCTTAACAAGTATGTCTCATGAAATAAGAACACCTATGAATACTATTATAGGATTTAGTGATGCTTTAATAAGAGAGGGAGCTAATGATGAACAAGCTGTAAGAAGAGATGTTAAAAGTATTCATAGTGCTGCGATTACATTATTAGATTTAATAAATAATATTTTAGATTTATCAAGAGTAGAATCTCAAAAAGAACAACTTGTTGAAAAAGAATTTAAAATGACAGATTTTATCGTAGAATTAGACTCTATAATAAGAAATAAATTAGAAAGTAAAAGTATTAATTATGAATTAGAAATAGATCCAAATTTACCACAAATAATACAAGGCGATTATATAAAAATAAATAAAGTTGTTTCTAATTTAATGTCTAATGTAGCTGGATATACTACTGATGGAGATATTAATTTAAAGATTAGTGGTACTAAAAGTGGTGATGTTGACTATGATTTATTCTTTGTAATAAGTAGTAATGGAAGTTCAATATCAGAAGATGAATATAATAAATATTATGTTGGAGAAGAAAAAGAAACAAATAAAATAAATAGTGTTGTATTAGACTTAAATGTTGCTAAAATGTATGCTCAAATGTTAAATAGTGAAATACAAATGACTAATAAAGATAGATACAATATAGGATATTCTTTTGGATCACAAGTTCAAGTTGTTAATCCAACTCCAATAGGAGATATTAAACAATTATTAAGTAAAAATGAAGATTTAGATTCAATGACTTTTGATGGAAAGAAAGCATTAGTTGTTGATGATAATACTATTAATATTAAATTAATAGAAAGATTCTTGAATGAAGTTAATATTACAGTTGAATCAGTTACTAGTGGTAATGATTGTATTAACAAAGTTAAAGGAAAAGATTATGATGTTATATTACTAGATCATATGATGCCAACTAAAGATGGTATTCAAACATTAAGTGAAATGAAAGATATAAAACAAAATTTACCTCCTGTTATAGCATTAACTGCTAATTCGTTTTCAGGAGCAAAAGAATATTATGAAAATGCTGGTTTTCAAGATTATTTAGCTAAACCAGTTAGTAGAGGAGATTTAATTAGTTTATTGGCAAAATATATTAAATAATAGAAAGGAGAATAAATATGATATCAAAAGTTTTATTATCAATAGGTAGTATGTTCTTTATATTCTTATTAATGGCAGCATACTATTCAAAAACTATGAAATATAAATTGAATAATAAATTATATAGATATTTATTAATTGTATCTATAATTCTTTTGGTGTCAGAAGTTCTTTATGCATTAGCATTTGAATTCATAGATGAATTAATAATATATAAAATATTATGGAAAATTCACTGGTTTGATGCTATTGTTATATTTTTGCTACTATACTATTATGTTGTGTGTGTAACTAAGAATATAGAAGATTTAAGTATCAAGAAATTTGTTAATGGAAATATTACTGTAAAAGTATTTACTATATTTACAATGGTATGTTCTATAGTATTTATGTTCTTACCATTTGATGAAATGACAATAGAAACATTTAGTTTTATTCCAGGAACAGCAGCATACTTTTGTATAGGTTATTTCCTTGTAACAATATCAGTAATAATAGTAGAAGTTTATAAGAATAAAGGAACATATAAAAATGAAAAGATTGCTTTTATGGGTTCAATAGGTTCATTTATTGTTACTAGTTCATTACAATTATTATTTCCTGGTATATCATTTTTTGGAATATTAGAGACACTTGTTATATTCTTCTTCTATTTCTCAATTGAGAATCCTGATTTAAGAATGATAGAAGAAATAGATGATTTAAAACAATCTATTGAAAGAAGTAGTAAAGCTAAAAGCGATTTCTTATCTAATATGTCTCATGAAATTAGATCTCCAATGAATGCTATTATTGGATTTAGTGAATCAATTATTGCAGATGAACATTTTGATAGTAATAAAGTATTAGCTGATATTAATCATATTAAATCATCTAGTAAAAACTTACTTGATATTATAGATAATATATTAGATATTTCTAAAATAGAAACAGGAACAGATACTATTGAAAATAGAGAATATTCATTAAAAGAATTAATAGTAGATTGGACTGGTATAGTAGAAACAAGATTAGAAGGAAAGAATATTAAATTTATTTTAGATATTGATACTAATTTACCATCTAAATATTATGGAGATGCTACTAAGATATATCAAATAGTATTAAATATTTTAACTAATGCTGTTAAATATACAGAAGTAGGTAGAATTAAAATGTCTCTTTATGGAGAAAAAATTAATGATACTGTTTATAAATTAAAATTTAAAGTATCTGATACAGGATTTGGTATTAAGAAAGAAGATTATGATAAAGTATTCCAAAAATTCTCAAGATTAGATGCGGCTAAAACAAATGAAATAGAAGGTACTGGTTTAGGATTAGTATTAACTAAAAAATATGCTGAATTAATGGGCGGAAAGATTTGGTTTGAAAGTGAATATCATGTAGGAACAACATTCTATTTTGAAATACCACAAAGAGTAATAGATTTATCTATTATTGGAAATATTAAAGAGGCTGTTGAAGAAAGCAGTAAACGTCAATTATTAGATTGTACTGGTAAAAAAGTTCTAGTAGTAGATGATGATGAATTAAATCTAAAAGTTATTAAAAGACTACTTGGTGCTTATAAAGTAGAAGTAGAAACAATAAGTGATCCAGATGAGTGCATATATAAAGTTAAAGCTGGTATTCATTATGATTTGATATTCTTGGATCATATTATGCATAATATGAGTGGTATAGAATTATTAAAAGTATTAAAAGGATTACAAGGTTATGATATACCACCAATAATAATGTTAACTGCTAATGCAATAGCTGGTGTTAGAGAAATGTATCTTAAAGAAGGTTTTGATTATTATCTTTCTAAACCAATTGATACAAATGAATTAGATAAGATAGTTAACGTATTTTTAAAATAATAAATAATTAGTATTTACAAACCGATTATAGTTTGCTATAATCGGTTTTAACAGGCAGAGAATACACATATTGATTTTGAAAATTTGTTTCATAATTACTTATGTGTTTTTTTGTTTGTTAGAGAAAGGAGTGGATGATGTCGTACATCAATGTTGATGGCATAAGCAAAACCTTTAAGGTTGCTAAAAGGAATAGTGGCTTGAAAGCAGCTTTAAAGTCCTTCTTCAAAAGAGAATATGTTATCGTTGACGCAGTCAAAGATATATCATTTCAAATTGAAAAAGGTGAAATTGTTGGTTATATAGGTCCAAATGGTGCTGGAAAAAGTACAACTATTAAAATGTTAAGTGGGATATTATTACCAACCGCTGGAAGCATAAAAATTAATAACCTAAATCCTTTTAAGGACAGGAAAAAATATGTTTCTAAAATAGGTGTAGTATTCGGGCAACGTAGTCAGTTAGCTTGGGATATACCTGCGGAAGATACTTTTGACTTATTGAAAGATATTTATCGATTAGATGACCAAGAGTATCAAAAAACTAAACAGGAGTTAATAGAATTACTGGATATTTCAGAGGTTATTAAAAAACCTGTTAGATCTCTGAGTTTGGGACAACGAATGAGATGTGAAATAGCAGCATCACTCTTACATAGACCTAATATATTGTTCTTAGATGAACCAACAATAGGTTTAGATGCTGTGAGTAAAAAAGTAATTAGAGACTTTATTCTTAAAATTAACAAAGAGAGAAAAGTAACAGTTATTTTAACTACGCATGATATGCAAGATATTGCTTCACTGGCTAAAAGAATTATTCTTATAGGCAAAGGAGAAATACTATACGACGGATCACTTGAAAAACTTAAATCCAAATATGGTAGTTTTAAAAGTGTGATTGTAAACACAAACCAAACCATAAAGGAAATTAAGATGAAAGGAGTTATTAGTAAAAAGAAAATCGATGGTGGATATAATTTTATTATTGATTCTAATTTGATAACAGTTTCTAAATTTATTAATCATCTAACTAGTAAATACCAGGTAGAAGATATAGATATAGAAAATGAACAAATAGATGACGTAATTTTAAAATTATATCAATACTATGAGATATGAAAGCTTACTTAAATTATTTTAAGTTAAGAATAATAACAAATTTACAATATAGAAGTGCAGCTTTAGCTGGTATAGCTACTCAATTATTCTTTGGATTCTTATATATTATGCTATATTTAGCAATATATGAATCTAACGATGGAGTTAATGCTCCTATGGATTGGAATAGTTTAGTAACATATATGTGGTTACAACAAGCATTTTTTGCAATCACTTATCCATTTTTAAAAGATAGTGAATTGTTAAATATGATTAGTAATGGAAATCTTGCTTACGAATTAGTAAGACCACAAAATTTCTATTTCAAATTTTATGTTAAAATGCTTGCTGAAAGAATTACTGCAACACTTCTTAGATGTATACCAATTTTAATAATTGGATTGTTATTACCTTATCCTTATAAATTATGTTTACCACCAACTTTAGGAAATTTCTTAATGTTTGTTGGTTCATTAATAGTAGCTTGTTTACTAGTAACAGCATTATCTCTAATAGTACACATATTTACTATTTATACAATTGATTCAAGAGGAATTACAAGTGCATATTCAATGATAGCAGAAGTATTCATGGGAATAGTTATTCCGATACCATTCTTTCCATTATGGATGAAAAAGGTATCAAATGTATTACCATTTAGATTCATAGGAGATTTTCCATATAGAGTTTATTCTGGTAGTATAAGCCTCTTAGAGGGTAGAACACTTATTATAGGGAGTTTAGCATGGATGATTATTTCTATTATATTAGGATACATGTTATCAAAAAGTGTACTTAAAAAGGCGGTTATTCAAGGTGGTTAAGCTTTATATTGAATCATTTAAAAACAATATAAAAAGTCAGCTTGAATATAAAGCTTCATTTATAATGAATTCCATTAGTCAATTGTTTGTATTCTTTACTTATTATTTTATTATAATTGCTTTATTTAGCAAATTTGATAATATTAGAGGATATAGTGTTTATGAAGTATTATTATGCTTTTCTATAATCCATTTTGGTTTTGCAGTAAACGAAACATTCTTTAGAGGAATTGATAAGTTTGAAGATCTAATCATAGATGGAAGTCTTGATAGATTATTGTTAAGACCACAAGGAGTTCTATTTCAAGTACTATGTACTAAAATAGATTTTATAAAAGTATTTAGAATAATCCAATCATTAATTGTAATGGTAATCGCACTCATAAACTTAGATATTATCTGGAATATAGGTAAAGTAATAGTACTATTATTAATGTTAATATCTTCAGTTTTAATATTCTTTGGTTTATTTGTGTTAACTGCATCATATTGTTTTATTACTGTACAAGGATTAGAAGTTAAGAACTTATTTACCGATGGAGGTAAAAATTTAGCACAATATCCAATTTCTATTTATAGAAAAGGAGTTGTATTCTTTTTTACATTTATAATTCCATATGGATTTATAAATTATTATCCATTACTATATTTTATTGATAAATCTGATAACATATTTTATATGTTTTCACCACTATTAGTATTGGTATTCTTAATACCATGCTTATTATCATTTAAAATAGGTTTAAAACACTATAACAGTGTTGGTTCTTAATATGAAAAGAGTTGTTTAAACAACTCTTTTTATATGTAAAAAAATATTAATTCATGATAAAATATATTTGAGGTATTTAATATGATATGGTTAATTATTGAACTTTTAATAATATTTCTTTTATTAGGAGGAATAGTAGTATTTATAATATTTATTACTAAAAAAGTTAGAGAATTCTTACAAACTTATTTTCATGCTAATACATTAAAAGAAGCAATAGAGAATAGTAAGATAGAAGATGAGAATACTCATAAATCTATTTCTTCTATGGAAAGTATTTATTTAGATAAAATAGATAAAGATTTTCCTGATATGAATTTAAATGAATTAAAGAGTAAAGCAGAAGCTAATATAATTAATGTATTAGATACTATTGAAGCTAAAAATATGGATAAATTAAAAAATAAGAATGAAAAAGTAGTAGAGTTTACTCAAAATAAAATAGATGATTTAAAAGATGAAAAAGTAACAATAGATGATATAAAGATTCATAAAACATTACTTAGTAAATATGAAGTAAGTGGAGCTATTGCTACTATAGAAATATCCTCATCACTTGAATATTTTTATAAAAAAGGTAAAGATGTAGGTCATAAAGTACAGACAAGATTTAAAACAGAATTTATTTATATAATTGATGTTAGTAAATTACATAATAACGTTAAAGGATTAGGTCTTAATTGTCCTAACTGTGGTGCTCCTGTTAAATCATTAGGTCATAAACATTGTGATTATTGTAATACTGGAATAGTAGAAATAGTAAATAGGGTATGGATCATAAATAATATAAAAGAGTATTAAAAAAGAGATTATTAAATCTCTTTTTATTTGAACTTAAATGTAGTAGCCATTACTTCAGCATTTAATAAACAAGTTGTATCATTATTAGCTTCAAATCTTATATCATATACATAGTTGTCATAAACAGTTACATATATTAATGTATCTGTTTTCTTATCACGTGTATATTTCCAACTATGTCCATAGTAACTAGCGTTGTTATATTTTAATCCTAAAGATTCATTTTCTTCATTAGCAGATTCAACATCTTTTAATTTTTCATTTATATAAGCATCAATACTACCCAAATATAAACTAGAATCCTCAATACTTACTTTTATTTTACAACCTTGTCTATTTGAATATGTTTTTTGATAAATTGTATTAGTATTTAAGGAATAACCTTTAGGGAATATAATATATAATTTACCAGCTACATTTTCTTCTTTTCCATCTCTTAATAAATCATTTAATTGATTAGCACTCTTTTTACTTTCTTCCCATCTATCTTTAGCAAGATTAAATACTGATGTACCAAGACGAGATGCTGTTTCAGTTATAACACTACCAAAAGTCATAAAAGCAGCTATACCCATAACTATTAAAAATACAACTACTATTCCTGAAGTACCACCTTTTTTTCTAACAAGTGGAACTAATTCATCATTTGATAATTTAGGGTTATCACTTTTAATCTTTTCTATATCTGTTAAAGCTTTTTGAATATATAATGTTTTAAATAGAGCAGAAATAATAATACTATAAACAAACTCTACTAATAAAACTATCATTTCATTTGGAATTAACATAGCTATAGCAACTTCAAATATTATAGTAAAAATACCAACTAACCACATTTTTCTATAAAACATATAGTATACAGAGAAGAAGAATGTTGCCCATGAAAAACCATTTTTCATTCTAGCAATATTTTTACCAATATATTCATTTAATAATTCAAACTCATTATCTTCTTCTTCAAAAAGCTTTGGACCATAATTTATTTTAGAAACAAATCTTTTAGGATGATATTCCTCTTTAACTTCAATTTCAGTTGTATTACCTAATTCAGCCTCTTTTGTTTCTTCTGCATCTTTAACTAAATCTAATCCACAATTACTACAAACAGTTTCATCTTCATTTAATTTTTTACCACAGTTAGGACATGTTTTCATATTATCCTCCTATTTAGTAATAACAGGGCTATCATTAAATGCAGCATATCTTGAATTAACAAGTGTATCAACATATACTTGAGGAATTTCAGATTCTATTTGATCATCAATTTCATAACCCTTTAGTTTTAATGATTGTTTCATATATTCTAGTAATTCATCTTTATTTATTTTCATTACTTGTGCTCTTAAATTAATATTTTTATTACTATTACCTTGTCTTGTAAATCCTTGAGGATCTCCAAAATATATATAATTATAAATAGCTCTTAATAAGAAATCAGCACCATGTTTTTCTAATGTAGCTGAGCAAGCTTCATCAAAAGACAATACTAAATCATTACTAAACATTAGATTAACAAATCTTGTTATTTTACCTTCAACATTTTTAGGCATCATAACTGGATGTACTAGATTAGATAATGCATATTTAATGATTTGCATTATATCTTCACCTGTAAGATTATTTTGTAATTTATCTCTTAATCTAAAATTTTGATTTGTAAAATATGAGAAATCATTTTCTGTAACAGCATGATATAAAGCTGCATATACTTGATCTTTATCATATTTATTAAATGTTTCTTTCATAGCATCACTAAGTAAATATGATTTTTGTTCAAATGAAAGACCAGATTTTTGTTGTTCTTGTTTTTTAGCAGTTTTAGGTTTAAATTCTCTTCTTCCTAAATATGCACTTTCAAATGTTTCAACTAAATCTTTATCTCTACAATACATTTTAATATAATTTCTTAAATCATCTACATTAGGTTTAGTTCTATTAGCAAGACAACCACTTAGATATGAAGCAACATATTTTGAAACATCACTATTGTAACTATTACCATGTTCATTCATAACACCAATACCATTAATAGTTGGTACGAATGGATTACAGAAATTTAAACCAGTACTTAAATACTTATTATTTCTAATAAAATTAATTATCTTATATAATGATTCGACATCATCTTTATATATTCTAATAATTACATTATCTATTCTTGCCTCTTCAGCAACTTTAGATGCATGTTTAATATTTTCTTTTGCTATAAAAGAAAATAATTCTTCAACACCTTTAAATAAATGCTGTGAGTTTAAAGGAACATATATTTTTATATATTCATGTTCTTTAGATGGGTCAGTGTTAGTAAATTGAAACCAATATCTAAAATCACCATATTCATCACAAAAAGCATTAATGTTTTTTGTTCTTTTGAAATCTTTTTCCCATCTTTCATAGAATTGTCTATTATATCTACCATGTAATCTACCATCTCTGACAGTTTTATCACTATCTGGAAGACCACCAAATTTAAAATCATTATATATTACGCCACTATTAAGATTAAAATTAGGATTTTGAACGGCTAATTCATAATAATACTCAAGATATCTTTGTATTATATCTTTTTTAGATGTGTCATAAAATAAACTTTCATTAGGTAAAGCTCTATTCATTTTTATCACCAAAAATATCTACTTTTGTTTCACTTAATAAATCCTCATCACTAATAGGATTCATAACAATAGTATCTTCTAAATAATCAGTATCTGGAATTTCAATACCAGTTTCTTTTTCATCTACTTCATCATCTACATAAACAAATGAATCATTATACTTTATGACTTGCACTGCCATTCTTATCATCTCCTAGTATAATTATACTAAATTATAGTATTTTTTAAAACAATTATTTTATTTTTTTTAATAAATTTTTATGTTATAATTAATGTGATAATAGGAGTGAATATGTCAGGCGTAACACAAAGCAACAGAGATTATATTGTTTCTAAAACTGATCAAATAAATGGCAGCATAAAATCTGCTTCTATTTTTGGTGGAGTAACAAAATCAAGATTTGATAGTTCAGCTAAATGTCCTTCTTTAGAACCAAGTTTAGTTGAAACTTTTTTAGGTTGTTGTAAAGAAGTATTAAGAAGAACAAGCGAAGATATTGCTAATGTTGCTAAAATAGGAGAGGGCTTTGCTACTCTTGATAATGTTATGGCTAACCAAGCTACTACTTTAAATATTGAAGTTAAATCATATATGAGAGAATCCGGTATGGTGGCTTTAACTGAAAGTGGTGGTATAGATGTTCCTTCTAATTCAGAAGTAAGAAAAGAAATTGAAGAAATCCTTGCTGAAAAGGGAGCTGATTTTCATTTAGAAGATAGATCTGGTTCGAATGATGATGACGAACCAAGTGAAAAATATAATTGGAGTGATTACACTGGTACTTCAGGTAGTCCTTCAGAAGTAACTACAACTCCAACACCTGTTACTGAAGCAGTAACTGAAGCGCAAACAGAAGCAGTTATACCTGAAACAGAGCCTGAAACAGAAAGAATTACTGAAGCAACAGAACCAGAGACAGAAGCAGTTGAACCAGTTACTGAAGTTAAGACTCAACCACAAACTCAACCACCAGTTGTTGAAATTACACAACCAACAACTAAACCAGAAAAGCAAAAACCAGTTAAGGTATCATCTTCAAGCGATGATAGTGGATATATAGAAATAACTACTGTTCCAGAAGTTAGTACAGTAGCAGATATAATTGCAGAAGATGAACCATATATAGTCGAAGATATTATTGAAGAAGAACCAGAGGTTGTATTGCCTGATACTACAGAAGAACCAATAATTGAAGAAGAAATAGTATTAGATGAAGAACCTATTATGATAGATGAAACACCTGTTCCTAAGAAGAGTGGCTCAGGAATTGGAACTGCAGCAGCAATTATAGGTGCTGGAGTAGCTATTGGTGGAGCAGGTTATGCCGCTAATAAGTATCTTCAAAAGAAACAAGAAGAGGGCGATGAAGGCTATGAAGAAGATGGGGAAGGTGATTATGCATGACGATTATTAAGAGCGTAGATTTAGCAAATGCAAATGCATCTTCTATGATTACCCAACTTAAAGAAACAAGCCAAGCTAGTTCACAAATACTAGGAAACATGAGGGATTTTATTTATAATTCTTCTAATCAATTAAAAGGTGCTGGATACGATGCTGTTAGAGCCAAACTTAGTGTCTATGTTGATGCGATATCAAAACAAGCACAAATATGTGATAACCTTTCAAATAATGTTATCGCTGCTAATAATGTAATGCTTACTTTTATGGATGGATATACATATTTAGATAATTCATATATTCAAGATATAGAATACTCAATAGCTGATGTAAAATCATTCTTAGGATGGTTAACATCATATTCAAAAGACAATACAAAAAATGGTACTGAAGATGAAATAACTAAGTGGAATGGAATTAGAGTAGATCTTGAAAAGAAACTTGAAAAATTAAAAAAATTAGATTCAACAGATTCATCATCTTTTGCAATGTTAGATGATGTTTCTGAAGATATGATGAATTTTGCTAAAGCAATTTATGAATTGAAATTACCAAATTACGATGGAACAATTCCAGATGATCAAAACTCTGCAGAATTTAGAGAATTAATAAGCCATGTAGGTATGGGAGGAGAACCAGTATTCTACTATCAAAAAGGATGGTATGATGAGGATGGTAAACTTCATCCATGGAAATCATCTTGGGGTAAGAGTATTGCTACAAGTGGATGTGGCCCTACATCTATGGCTGCATGTTTAGCAACAATGCTAGGTGATAAATCTATAACACCATCAACAATTGCCAATATGATGAATTATGATGATAATAGAGCCGGAATTTATGTCGGAAAAGCATGCTCAAAATATGATTTGGATTGTACAAGTAAAATTGGATTAAGTAAAACAAGTATGAACAATTTCTTAACAGCTGGTGGAAAAATGATAGTTGCTATTAATCATGGTGGACACTATATAGCAGTAATTGGAATTAACAATAATAAGAAACCGCCAACGTATATAGTTTGTGATCCAAATAATCCTAAAAAGACAGAATGGACATATAATGAAATTGCCGCAACGCATACAATGGTATTCCATATAGCTCCGAAAGGAAGAACAGTTAATGAATGTGTTTAAAAGTATTAGATTGAAAAATCTAATATTTTTATTTATAATAAAAAATTAATTAGGAGGGTTTATGGAAAATAATTATGACATAAAATTTGTTGTTTGTACTTTAGCTAATCCTGGATTTCCAACTTTCTATCCAATAGATGCTGAAAGTATAATGGGATACTTTGTTAGCAAAGCTTTTGTAGTATCAGAAGAAACAAAGTATGATGGAAAAGGTCAAGAATATAAAGTGTATGATGTAGTATTACCATATGGAGATCTAAGAGGAGAAATGTCTTTTCCTGAATTTAATAAATATGGAAATTTAATTAATGGTACTAGAATATATGAAGTATATGATAGTAGAAAAGAAGCAGAGGACGAAAGAGATAAACGAAATTTAGAATTAAGAAATCAAAAAATATTATGTGCATATGAAAAATATGCTTGTACTAATATGAGAAGAAAGAAGATAGAGGAAGCATCTTCAACATTTGATTATTATTTAAATGAATGTGAAGAGTATGAAATGACTCTTAGTTCTTTAACATCTAATCTTAATATATCCAAACTAACAAAAAGACACTAAAAGTGTCTTTTTTATTTATAAAATATGCTAAAATATAGTAAATGCAACCAAAAATTAACAAAAAACAACTCAAAATTGGTGGGACGCAACCAGTAGAAGTTATACAATTTAGACATGAAAGGAGAAAAATTATGAACTTATCTGACAATTTAAAAAAGATTAGAAAAGACAATAATTTATCACAAGAAGAATTAGCTGAAAAACTTGGTGTATCTAGACAATCAGTTTCTAAATGGGAATCTGGTAGTGCTTATCCAGAAATGGATAAAGTATTACAAATATGTAAAATGTTTGATTTAAATATTGATGAATTATTAAATCAAAATATAAAGGAGGTAGAAAGAAATAAACAATCTAAATTGAATGTTAATAAATATATAGATGATTTCTTATCTTATTTTTCTAAAACAATTAATATGTTTAGTTCAATGAGATTTAAAGATAAAATTAAATGTATATTTGAACAAATATTTATAATAGTATTAATTTATATTGTATCTGTAATACTTGGTAGTATATTATCATCTATATTTGGTAATTTATTCTCATTCTTAAATAGTAAAGTATATTATACAATATATAGTATATTAAAAGGTGTATATAGATTTGCTATTTTAATAGTAACAATTATTGTAGTATTACATATATTTAAAACTAGATATTTAGATTATTATGAAATTGTTAATAAAGAACCTGAAGAAGAAAAAAATGATATTGAAAAAGATGTAAAAGAAACTATAGAGGATAAAAAAGAAGATAAAAAAATAATTGTTGATAAAAGAGAAAGAGTTATTATTAGAGATGAAAAACATTCTGAATATAGTTTTATTAATGGATTATTAAAATGTTTATTATTTTTATTTAAAGTATTTGTAGTAGTTGTATTTGGTATACCATTCTGTTGTTCATTGGTGTCATTTGCTATAGCACTAGGTTTATCATTTATAATTATTAAATCTGGTATTTTATTCTTTGGAGTATTTCTTGCTACATTAAGTTTAATATTCTTAAATATTATAGTTCTATACTTTATATTTAATTTTGTAACAAGTAGAAAATCTAATACATCATTAATATTTAGAACAATTATTATTTCATTATTACTTGGTGGATGTGGTATAGGATTAGCATTTGTTAGTTTAAAAGATTTTAGAATAATAAATGAACCTGATGAAGAATATACTATTCATAAAGAAGTTACTTTTGATATGAAAAAAGATTTATCTTTAGAAGAAGATATTTATTATGATAGATTTGAGTATATTGAAGAAAAAAGAAAAGATATAAAAATAGAATATACATATGCTAAATATTGTGATATTAATTTTATTGAAAAATATAACAATATTTACTATACAAGAGATTGTAATTCATCTAATAATCAAATAGTTAAATATGTTACTGATAACTTAAATGATAAAGTATTTGTAGATCCAGACTTCTTAGAAGTTAAAATTTATGCATCAAAAGAAAACATTAAAAAACTACAAGAGTCTAATAATAAACGTTGTATAAATCAAGGCATTATTGATAGAGATGAAAGAATTAGAGAACTAGAAAATACTGTTAATGAATTAGAAAATGAAATCAATAATATAGAAATTGAAGAAGACTTTGAAGATTAATAAAAAAACGAAACTTATGTTTCGTTTTTATTTTCTTATAAAGAAATTATTACTAATAGCTGATACTCTTTCTTCAAGTGCTTTAGATAAACTTTCTAATTTAAATACATCATCTTTAACTTGTTTATAATAGTCCATATCAAAGTCTTCTTTAGTAATAATAGATCTATTATATTGTTGATCTAAAACTCTTCCTTCACGTCTCATTGTTTCAAGTCTATTGTTTACTTCATCTTGTAATACTCTTAATTCATCTGCTAGTTCTTTAGTTTTTCCTGTCACTATTTTTTGTTTTTTAAACTTAGATATTATTTCATCATATTTAACATTTAATATATCTATACTATAACTTCTAGCTTGATTACGTAATTTTTCTTTATATTCTTCTAATTGTTGTTTTTTATTAGATTTAAACTTGATCATTATTATCATCCATTTCTATCATTAAATATTTTTTTATCTTTCTTGCTAAAAGAATTGATACTAATGAGTTAACACATAGAGTAGCTCCTTCAAGTCTTGTAATTATTTCAGCTAGGAATAATGGTTTAATTATAACTAATATTCCAAGTATAAATATAAGTATTACAAATGATAAATATATCCACCAAGATCTAGTTCTATTCTTTTTATATTTTAATAATCCCATAAAATTCATAATTGAAGATAATATAATTATTATTCCAATAAATACATTTATTAATTTAATTAATAGAGTAGGATCTATAAACATATATATTGAACAAGCTATCATGGCTATACCAAATACTACATAGAATATATCTCCATTTGTTTCAATTCCTTTTTTTTGAATAACTCTTATTAAATTACCAAGCCCCACTAACATAAATATACTGGCTATTAAATAACCTCCAATACTTAAAGATTCAATAGGGAATATTAATAGAAGTAAACCTAAACAAAAGAATATTAATAAGTTTACAAAACTATTCCATTTAATCATTTTAAAATTATTCATAATAGCCTCCTTTATACAATTTGATTATATAATAAAATGGAATTATTGTAAAATTAATTAGAATATGATATAATATGCTGGCTTTAAAGGGGATGAATATATGTCAAATCGTAGAAAGGCACAATTAGCATTATTATTCTATATGTTATCAATGATAACTTGCATAGGAATAATTAGAAAAATAGCTGGTCTTCATAAAGTTGAAAAAGAACCAACTCAAATAGAAGAATTTTATGATAATGCAACTGTTATAACTGAAGAACCAGAAAAATACGTATTTCATATGGTAAGTGATACTACCGATGTAAATGCTGAAATAGACAGTTTAGGTATTACTGAAGATGAATGTTTACCATATGATTGTTTTAAAGTATTTAGATATGTTAATAATGATGGATATGAAAGAATAACTATAGTTAAAACATATGTTAATTTTGTAACAGATGAAAATAAAAATATAACAGGATATTACTATACAATGTTTGATGCTTTTAATGGACAATTATTATACACAACAGCTGTAAATAAAAATTCATTTATGAATCTAGATGATATTACAGATGGAGATGTTAAATATATAATGGATTATGATGAATTATCTGAATTAAAAGAAATAGCTATATCTAAAGGAATGGATGAAGGATATGTTAATAGTGTTATGCCAGATAATTTAGATAAAAGACATTTAACTACATACGAAGTTGCTAGTTATTATGTTCAATTAGTTAATAAACCAAATAGAAATAATTCATATCAAACAATGCATTTAGGATAATAAAAAAAGAACTTTTAAAGTTCTTTTTTATTGTATCATAAACAATAATGTATCTTGTGTATATGCGGCACCAATTGATGATCCATGATTGTGTCCATTTAATGATGTAAATGTTGCATCTCCACCAGCAGCTTTAATTCTTTTTACGTTGCTGCTCATTTCTCGATTATATCTTTGTTCAGCTTCTCCTGATGTACCAGCATATGCTCTAACTTTAGTTCCTAAGAAATTTTTAGGATTAATAGAATAAGAACCACAACTTACAGGAACAGCAGCAAAGAAGAAATTAGGGTATGAGTTAACCATATGCCATGTTCCGATTGAACCTCTTGAATGCCCAGTTATTGATATTTTGGAAGTATCACAACTATATTGTTGGCATACAGTATCTATAATAGTTTTTAAATTTGCAAGTCTTCCATTTGTTTCTGCCCACATTCCACCAGCAGGAGCAACTATTATAAATGGAAAATTATTTCCAAAATGTTTTTTAGCTGCTGAATATAGTGGAGAATTTGGAGCGCCACTATCACCACCATCACCATGTAAATACATAATAAGAGGCATATTTGTGGTAGCGCTTTCTGGGACATTAACGTAATAAGTTAAGTTACCAGCAGTAGCAGAGTGAGTACCAGGTTGTGTATCTAAAGGTCTTCCTTTACCAGCTTCTTCAAGTAATTTATATAGTTTGTCTTGAACTGTTTTATCTTTTACTTTTTCAATACTTTTAGTTATTTGTTTATAAAGTTTATCATCATATTTTATTTTTAAAGCACTAATAGCTTCTTTTATTTTTATATAAGAATCTATTTCTTTTAATTCATTTTCTAATGCAGTTTTTTCAGATGATTCTGGAACATCTCCAATTAATTGATATGCATAATTATAATCAGATCTATTTAACGTATCTCTTGCTTGATTTAAAGCTTCTTTTGCTTCCTCAGTTGCTTTAACTGTAATAGTTGACATAGTAGCATCTCTAAGACAAGCAAATGGTGTATTAGGTTCAGGATTAGATAATTTTAATGCTAAACCAACAACAGTAGGAACCATAAATACTGCTATCGCTGCTATTATTTTTCTAATAACATTTTTATTTGCTTTGGCAAGTAAATCTGAATCATCTTTAGAAACAGCAATTGTATATTCAATAGCAATAGATAGCATTAATAGAATAGGTACTGCTATTTTAATAATAGTAATTGCTATTCTAACAAATCTTACAACTTTTAATATATTTGAATTATCACATATATTTAATATCATCTAAATTCACCAAAAATATTATATCAAATTAAATGCAAATGTGATATACTATATTCATAATAGAGGTTTTAATATGAGTAAACTATTAAAGAAAATTGTTAACGGTGAATTTATAAATGTAATGTACAATGGAGATATCTACTTATTAGTAGATGAATTTGTATGTGATAAAAAACATATTATTTATTTTAATAGTTTAAATAATGAATTATTTTGTTATAAAAAAGGTAATGAATTTGAAGTAATTGATGAAGAAAAACTAATTGAAAGAGTTAAAGATGAAAATGGATTATATAAAGATGAATATTTATATTATGAAAAATTTAATAATATGAATTTTACTTTAACTTCTCAAGAAATAATTGGTGGAGAAAGAAGATTAATTATAGAAAAAGTATTAGATAAAATAATGGAATTAAATGTTTCAACACCTAGAAATGATATGTTTAATAAATTACAGAATCTTAGAATTAAAAGAGTTGGTAAATTAAGAGAACTTGGTATAAGAGGGTCATCTAGTGCATACCATATTAAAAGTAATACTATTTATGTAAAGAAAGATGAAACAAAAGATTCTATTTTCTTTCATGAAATATTACATGCTTTAACAGGAAAAGATAGTTTTCTATTTAATACTATTCTAGGAGTAGGTTTAGTTGAAGGAATAGCTGAGGCTAAAACAATAGAAGCTCATAATAAAAATATATCTAGTAATTATAATGGTTATGAGTTTAATTTTGATGCGAATAATTCTGGAACATATGTAGAAAATGCTTGTATAGCATCACAACTTGAATATGTTTTAGGAGAAAACTTATTAGATTCATTAATTAATAAAGATGCTAAATTTGTTGAAAAGTTCTACAGAAAATATGGTTTAAATACATATCTACTTTTAAGATATAGATTAAATAAGTTAGCTAATAAAAATAGAGTAAAGAATAATGATGATTTTGATAAATTACAAGATCAAGTATTAAGAAGTGTATTTGATAAAGAATTTGGTAATGTAAAAGATGAGGAAAGCGCTATTAAGTATTTTGATACATTAAATACATTTGGATTATTCCGTGCTAGAAAAGATGAAGAAGATACTTTATTAAAAGAATACTTTAATGAAAAGAAAGAATTATGTATTAAAAAATTTGGTATTAATATTGATAATAAAGTTAAATATGAACCAGTTACTTTTAAAAACAAATTCTTAGTATCTGAATATAATAAAAGAATATTATTAGATATGAGATCATATTTAAGTTTAAATATGAATCAAGGAGATATTGTTAAAATATATAGATTAAATAAAGATAATAAAGTGTATGGTTTATTATTTGTAAATGATAATTTAATATTTACAAAAGAATATAATTTAAATGGCTCAATAAAAACAAATATTGATTTTGAAATGGATGAATTAGAAGAACTTGTTATAGAAGAAGAACATACAAGAAAATTATAAAATGAAAAAGAATAAAAATATTATTTTAAGTATATCAATTATAATGTTTGTACTAGGTTATGTATCTAGTACTCTTTATAATGGAGATAATACTTTATTTGTTAATACTACTGATTTTATTTCTAAAGTATTAGTTTATCCATTAGTATTATTTATACTTGGAATGGATATATATGAAAAGAATACAAAAGAATTATTAAAATTATCTTTATATTCAATTATTATTTCAGTGTTTATAAATGTTTTTTGTTTTTCAATAATATATTTAATTCAAGGAGAAAAACTATTATTATTTGAATACTTATTAAAAACAAATATTTTTACATTTATATCTTTAACATATTTATTTATGTATTTTATTAAAAAGTATGAAATAGAAAATCAAATATTATGGGGAATAGCATTATTATTTTCAATATTAAACACATTATTAACAATTAAATGTAATATAAGTGATAATGTTATTTTAGGTAGTTTAACATCTATTATTTATTCTAGTTCTAATTATCAAAGTTTTTCATTCTTAGCTTGGACATTGTTTCCAGTAACAGGTTATTTATTTAGAGAAATAATTGAAAATAAGAAAAAAGTATTTTATGTATTTACATCTTTTGTTTCATTATTTGTTTATATATTCTTATTATATTATTCTAAATATGTTATTAGTGGGGGACCACTTATAGATTTTGATCACCCTTATACGTTTTATCATATGAATATATATGGTGGTCTATTAAACATAAGTTTATGTATATTTATTTATTCAATAGTTTATTTAATAAGTGAAAAGATTCCTAATAAAATATATAGACATATAAGAAGATGGGGAAGTAATATATTAATTATTTTTTTAGTTAGTACACTATTAATAAATTATATATTTTTACTAATAACAGGTGATTTAATAAGAGTAAATATTATTGAAACAATAGTATTATTTATTATTACATTTATAATATCTGATGCAATATCATATTTTATAAATAATAAAATTATAGAAAGTAAGAAATAATCTTACTTTTTTTTTAATATAAAAAATGATATTATAATTTATGAAAGTGTGAGAGTATGAAAGTATTAATAATAGTACCTGTTTATAATGAAAGCAAAAATATATCTGAAGTTATAAAAGAATTAAAAAAAGAAACACCATCATACGATATATTAGTTGTTAATGATGCTTCTACTGATAATACATTAGATATACTAAAAAAAGAAAATGTTAAGACAATTAATAATACTTTTAACATGGGTTATTCACATTCAGTAATTCTAGGTATTAAATATGCTTATGAAAAAGAATATGATTATGCTATTTTGTTTGATGGAGATACTCAACATATAGCAAGTTATATTCCAGATTTATTAGATAAGTGTATTAAAACAAAATCTGATTTAGTAATAGGATCTAGATATTTAAATTCAGGATATAAACAATACTTTTTTAGATTAGTTGGAACTAAATTATTTAGTGCTTTAATAAAATTATTTTGTCATAAAAAGATTACTGATCCATTATCAGGAATGCAATGTTTAAGTAAAAGAGTAATAGAGTATTATTCAAATTTAGATTATTCACCTGAATATATAGATGCTAATATAATAATAGAACTATTATTAAAAGGTTATAAAATAGAAGAAGTTCCAGTCAAAATGAGACAAAGAGTAAATGGAAAGAGTATGCATAGTGGTATTTTAAAACCAATTAGATATATGATGAATATGATATATATAATAGTGGTTATATTAATATTAAATCCTGGAAGGAGAAGATAATATGAATTATTTTTTTATAACAATAGGTGTATTATTTATTATTTATATTTTAATAAGTGTTAAAAAGAATGACTTTACAATTCAAGAAAGTTCATTTTGGATACTAGGTGGAGTTGTTGTATTATTATTATCAATCTTTTATAAAAGTTTAGATAAAATATCAAGTAAACTTGGAATAGCATATGGTTCATCATTTGTATTCTTATTAGGTATAATGTTTTTGTTATTAATGAATTTTAGAAATTCTAAAAGAATATTAAAATTAAATGAAAAAATAATAAAATTATCACATAAAGTATCTATATTAGAATTAGAATTAAAGGAGAAGAAAGATGTCAAAGAAAACTCAAGCAAAAAAACAAAATAAAAAGTTTAGATTAAATGATAAACAAAAAGAAGTATTAGAAAAGATTAAAAAGAGTAAATATACTGATGTATTTTTAGTTTTACTTATACTTGGTATTTTATTATCTATACATCATGCTGCTTTTGTACCAAAAGATGATGATTATTATAATTATTATATAAATGAAGAAGGATTACCTCATTTATATGATATGGATTCATATTATTATTCTAGAAAAGTTAAAGAATTTGTTTCAGGTGATAATAAAAAATTAATTCTTAAGAGAAGTGAAGATCCATTACAAACAAATATTAGTGATAAAGATGATGGAAAATATACATTATTATTATCAAAGATTGTTTCAATTATATATAAGATTGTTCATATATTTAAAGATGCTAATTTATATAAAGTAATTACTTATTCAAGTCCATTCTTAAGTATTTTAGTTGCTATACCTGTTTATATATTTATGAATAGAAGAACTAATAGATTAGGAGCTTTCTTTGGGGCTGTATTAGCAGGTGTATCAATACCATATTTTTCACATTGGGCATATGGTTGTTTTGATACAGATATATTATTATTTATAATGCCCGTTATGTATATATGTTCATTTATTGAATGTGTTATTGCAAAAGAAAAGAAGAGTAGAATTATATGGATTGTATTATCATCTATAGCATTTAGTTTATTAATTGTTACATGGGATGTTTTTGGAGTTTATTATTTCTTAGTATTAGCATCTATTCTAGCATTATTAATTATTGCATTAATAAAGAATAAATTTGATTTTAAAAAAGTAATTAAATTACCAGAGATATATACATCATTAATATGTTTTGGTATCTATACAATACTATCTTTAATAATTAATAAGAGTATAGAAATATCTATTTTAAAAGATGTATTATCAGTATTTAAAACATCTGGAGTGATAAATGAAATGGATTATCCAAACCCTGGACAATTTACTTCAGAATTATTAAAATTACAATTTGCTGATACTAGTAGTTTAAGTGCTCTTTTAACAGCATCAAGTGTATCAATAGTTAATAAAATGGGTGGTGGATTAATATTACTATGTGTAACTATTGGAGCAATAATGCTATTAAGAAAAATAATCAAATATGTAAAGAGTAAGGATAACGATTGTAAAGAAGATTACATAGTTGGAATAGTTTTATTAATATGGTTAATTGGTGGATTCTTAAGTGTTACTGTTGGTTCAAGATTTGTTAAATTAGCAGTTATTCCATCAACATTAGTAGCTGCTTATGCTATTGGTATGATGTATAAGAATTTAAAGTTAGAAAAATCTAAAATACCTTTAATAATATTATGTTTATCATTCTTATTAACACCATGTATTGGAGCAAATGATATAGCAAATGGTATGGGACATTCAGCAGATGATGCTTTAGTTGAAACAGGAAATAGACTTAAAAAAGAAACAAAAGAAAATACAGTAATCGCAACATGGTGGGATTATGGATATTTCTTTGAATATCAATCTGAAAGAAGAACAATTGCCGATGGTGGAACATATAATGGAAGATTTTTATTCTATTTAGCTAATGCATTAGTAACTACAAGTGAACTTCAAAGTGCAAACACATTTAAAATGCTTGCTGATAGTGGCGCCAGTGTCTCATATGTTGCTGATGAAATATTTAAAAAACCTAAATATTCTACAGTAGCAGTATTAGATGCATTAAATACAAAGACTGCAGAAGAAGCTCAAAAATTATTGGTTGAAAAATACAATATAACAGAAGATCAAGCAAAAGAAATAACTAAATATACTCATCCAGAATTAGATTATGAAATAGTTTTAGTTATTACAGAAAGTATGTTAAGAATGAAAGGACCATTTAATCACTTTGCACACTATGAATTTGATACTGGTGAAGAAACTCAAATAATGCTTGATGAAGATGCGGTTTATTTAAGATTATATGAAAAAGATGAGGATACAGAATACTTTACTCATATGTTTAGAAATACAGATCCTATTGGAAGATTATCAACAAATGTGTTCTTGATTAAATAGGGGGATATTATGAAAAAAGTTTTATTAGTTATAATGTGTTTATTACTATTTGGTTGTGGAAAAAAACAAATGCCAGAAGTAAAAAAAGAAATTGAAATGACAGATTCAGCTAAAGAACTTGCAAATGACTTCCAAATAGATTTTAATTTACTTGATTTAGATATTGATATAATTGATTCAAATAAAACATCTTTTACATTATATTTATCTAGAGATGTAACAGATGAAGAAGCAATTAGTGATTTTAAAACAATATGTGATTTTATAAAAACTTTTGTTAAAAAAGGGAAATTATATGATTATTATAACTTTAATAAAGAATTTGATTATTCAACAATAGATGAAAACACAAGATCAGTTTTATTAAAAGCATCTATTAAATCAAAAGATTATAAAATAACCATTAATAGAATGAATGGTTTATCATATAAAGGTAGTGAAAATACTTACAGTATTTATAAAATAAATATATTAGAAAAAGATTTTGATTAAATAAAGTACAATTAAATGAGCAGGATAAAATACATAAAAGAAATATTTATTTATTTTAATTTTAGTTTTAATATTAAATATTAATAAAGGTACATTTAATAAACAAGTTATATACATAATGTTATATCCTGAGAATGTAATCAAAATATAAAATAATGAATAAGAAATACTAAACATAGTTTTAGTATTTTTTGAATAGTAAAAAATAGGTGTTAAAAATAATACAATAGGTAAATATTCTACAATAGGTAATAATAATAAACTAATTGTAAAAGCAATAAAATAACCGATATATTTTTTATTATCTAAAAAGTATAAAAATATTAGTTCTATTATAAAAGTAAAACATACATTTAAACAATGATTGCCTATTAATATATAGTATGGTATTTGACTAATTGTACCTAATGCAAATAATCTAAAAATATATTTTTTTAAATCTTTAGTTTTAAAATAACCTATAAAAGTTGAATAAAAAAACAAAGGAAAAGCTAATCTTCCAATCCATCTTAAAGCGACTATTTTTGGGAAAAATACTATTCCTATATGATCTATTATCATAAAAAAACATGCTAATATTTTAATTAAAGTTGTGTTTTGATTCAATTCTTTCATATAAATCATTATAACATATAATGTTTTATGATATAATATTTTTGGAGATGATATAAATGAAAAAAATAAAAGAAAAAAAGAATGTATGTATTATAAGTTGCTTAGTTATAGTAATTATTATATTAATATGTTTATTATTCTGTAATTGTAATAAATTAGCTAAACTACCATTGCCAGAAATAACTGGTGGTGAAAGAGGTGCTCTTGGAATAGATAAAAACGTTAATGAAGCAACTATAGATAAATATTTAGGAAGAAGCGATAGTGTTTATAGAGATATGAGAATGCTTAAAGATGATGGTAATTATGAAAGCATTGGTGGAGATTCTTATTTATCTGGAATAGTAAAAGGATTTGAAGTTGTTCCATTTCCTTATATTGCACCTTTATCTGGATTACCAGAAAGCGTAGGTAAAGGTTATACTGGGAAGACACTATTTAGAGTAGAAAATGATAAATATGTTGCTAATTATGAAGAATCTTTAGAAATATTAGAATATTTATTTCCAAAAGATAAATATATATTCTTAATGTGTGGTGGCGGTGGTTATGCTGGTATGACTAAAGCACTATTAGTTTCTCTTGGATGGGATGAAACAAAAATATATAATACTGGTGGATATTGGCAATATAATGGAGAAAACACTATTCAAATTTATAATGAAGAAAGAAACTCATATGATTTTTGGAAATTAGCTTATCATGATATAGACTTTAATAGATTACATGAGGTTAAATAATGAAAAAAATAATAACAATACTTCTTGTTATTTGTGTATCATTTTTATTATTTGGATGTGAAAAAGATAATGGAGAAAAAATAGAATTAGATAGTGAATTATATGGTAAAAGTGAATATGTAAATATTAAAGCAAATGATTTTAAAAAAATTAAAGAAAAGAATTTTTTAGTATTTACTTCAAATAGTTTTTGTACATTTGAAATACCATGTGATTCTATATTTAAGGAAGTAATGGATAAATATAAAATAAAAGTTTATTCATTACCAATACATGAAATGAAGAAGACATATATTTATGATACTGTTAAATATGCTCCATCATTTATTGTTATTAGTAATAAAAAAATAGTTGCTTATTTAGATGCTGAAAGTGATGAAGATTATATTAGATATCAAGATTCAAATGAATTTGAAAAATGGTTATTAGAATATGTAGATTTAGAAGTTGAAATAGAATAATAAAAAGCACAACAAAATGTGCTTTTTTTATGTTATAATGTTATAGTAGGGTGTGATAGTGTGAAGGAATTATTATATAAAACTTTTAAATTAGATGATTATAAAACAAATATTAAGACAGAGTTAATAGCGGGTCTTACTACTTTTATGGCAATGTCTTATATTATATTTTTAAATCCAACTGTTTTATCACAAACGGGTATGGATTATAATTCTGTTTATGCAGCTACTATTTTAGCTAGTATAATAGCGACGCTTGTTATGGCTTTTTATGCTAATGTTCCTTATGCACTTAGTGCTGGAATAGGGCTTGGTAGTTTATTTACATATACATTGTGTGGTAGTATGGGATATTCTTGGCCTCAAGCATTAGCTATTGTATATATAAGTGGAATTATTAACTTTTTAATTACTATAACAAGTTTAAGAAAAAAGATTATTAAAGCAATACCAACATTTTTACAAAATGCTATTACCGTTGGTATAGGTTTATTTATTACATATGTTGGATTAATTAATGCAGGTATTATTACTTTTGGAGCAGATTCAGTTGTTGATGGATTTGCTACTAATGTAATTCCACAAATGGCTAATGTTAAAGAATATTCAGTATTACTTGCTATTATTGGTTTAATAGTTACAATTATTCTTTTATTAAGAGGAACAAAAGCTGCGTATTTAAAAAGTATTATAATTACAACAATAATAGGTATGCCTCTTGGAGTAACAACATTACCAGATTTTTCAAATTATACATTATTACCTTCAATATCACCTACATTTATGAAAATAGATTTTATTGGTTTATTTAGTGCAAAAACAGGATTAATAATTATATTTATGACTATTTTTACTATGTGTATTTCAGATTTGTTTGATTCAATTGGAGTATTTATAGGTACAGGCAAAAAAGCAGGTTTATTTAAAATAGATAAAAATGGAAATCTATCTAAGAATTTAGAAAGAGCTATGATAGCTGATTCATGTGGCACGATTATTGGTTCTATATTTGGTTCTTCAAATACTACAGTTTATTTAGAAAGCAGTGTTGGAATAGAAGCAGGTGGTAGAACTGGATTAACTGCATTAACAGTTGCAGTATTATTTGGTTTATCATTATTCTTTTCACCAATAATTGCATGTGTACCAATGGCAGCAATAGCACCAATATTAATATTAATTGGTTTATCTATGATAGAAAGTGTACTTGAAATAGATTGGAAAGATTTAAGTGTAGCTATACCATCTTTCTTTACAATGATTGTTATGCCATTTGCATATTCAATAACTAATGGAATAGAATTTGGTTTTATGTCATATGCTTTAGTAGCAGTAATGACTAAAAAGACTAAAGAAGTTTCACCAATTATATTTATATTTGCAATATTGTTTATAATTAAATATATTATTGCTTAATTATAATTAAATTAATATAATATTTGTATAGGAGATTATTATGAGAGAAGTAGATCCAAATCAACCAGTTACACCAAATACAGGTGTTATAAGTAATCAAGGAGAAGTTAGTACTCAACCAGTTGTTAACAATGCACAACCAGTTGTTAATAATGAACCAGTTGCTAATACACAACCAGTAGTAGATAATACAACTACTACTCAAGATAAAAAAGAAACAAATACTAATAATGATTTACCAAATTATACTAGTATGTTTACTAAAGACCAAATTGAAAAAGGTAAAGTAATGGGTATTATTAGTTATATATCTGTAATAGCACTTGTTGTATATTTTTTAGAAAAGAACAATCCATATGTTCAATTTCATGCTAAACAAGGATTAAACTTATTTATTTATGAAGCAATATTTTATTCAGCAGATGCAATACTTTCAGGATTTTTACCATTCTTTGGATTTATAGCATACATTGGAGAAATTGCATTAGCAGTATTATCTTTATTTGGAATAGTATATGCTATTAATGGAGAAGCAAGAGGTTTACCTGTAATAGATAAAATTGCTATTGTTAAGTAGGTGCTTATGAAAAACAAAGTTATTAAACTATTAGTAATTGTTTTTGTGTTATTTAGTTTATGTTCTTGTAAAAAAGAAGAAGTGGTAAATGAAACTAATACTACAAATGAAACAGATACTTTAAAGTTAACTACTGATGAAACTAAAAAAGTTTATTTAGATAATAGTACGTATCATGTATATTATTTTAATGGTAATAATATAACTGGATATGAACAATATGTTAAATATGATTATGGAGTAACTGCATCATACATTTATGGAGATATTGTAGAAGAATATAAGAAAGATTCAGATGTTGATGAAATTAGTCCTGTTGGTAATTATATAAAAATAAAATATAAAGAAAGCAAATATGGTTCTTGGACTTTAGATAGTATAAAAGAAGATGTTTCAACTTATGAAGCTATTTATTAATTTGCTTCTTTTTTTATAGGAGAATAATATGAATGAAATAAGTGTTAATTGTCAAAGTAGTATTAGAATAGATAATGAAAAAGTTATTTATTTTGATCCATTTAAAATAGAAAAAGAAACACATGATGCGGATATTATATTTTTTACTCATGAACATTATGATCATTATTCAAAAGAAGATTATATGAAAGTAAGTAAAAAAGACACTATATATGTTATGCCTAAAAGTATGGGTAATGATTTTGATGAAATAGCTTTATTGTTAAATCCTGGTGATAAAACTCAAGTTTTAGGAATACATGTAGAAACAAACAGAGCATATAATATAGATAAACCTTATCATCCTAAAGATAATAATTGGTTAGGATATAAGTTATATTTAAAAGGATATAGTATATATGTTTGTGGAGATACAGATTATGTTCCTGAACTAAAAAATATAAAATGTGATATACTATTTGTACCAATTGGTGGAAAGTTTACAATGGATTATAAAGAAGCAGCTAGATTTACAAATGATATAAAACCTAAATATGTTATACCAATTCATTATGGAAGTATAGTTGGATCTTTAGATGATTTTGATAAATTTAAAGAACTAATTGATAAAGATATTGAAGTAATTAGGAGGATTTATGAGTAAGAAAAGATTAAGTATTATTTTATTATCAGTTTTTTTAACATTAATGGCTATAATAGCAGTATTAGTATTAACAAAGGAAGAACAAGAATTTGTTAGTGTAGTACCTATTAGTGATGAAACTGAGTTAGATAATGATTTTGATTTCAAAATTATTAAAAAGGTTAGTGGAGAAACAGATAATTATTTAGTTAGTCCACTTTCAATAGCATATGCTTTTTCAATGCTAAGAGAAGGTGCTGCTGGAGATACTAGAAAAGAATTAGATGATTTACTTGGTAATTATCAAGTATTAAATGTTAATAATGTTAAAGATAGAATAGGTATAGCTAACGCATTATTTATAAATAAATCATTTAAAAAAGGTATTAAAAAAACATATATTAATAGAATAGAAGATAAATATAAAGGTGAAATAATATTTGATTCATTTTCAGGACCTGAAAGAGTTAATGCTTGGATAAAAAATAAAACATTTGATATGATTCCAGATGCATTAGATACTCTTGATCCTAGTGCAATATTAGTATTAGTTAATACTGTTGCTATTGATACTGAATGGGAAAAAGAATTTAAAACTGAAAATACTAGTAAAGAAGAATTTACTTTAAAAGATGGTTCTAAAATGGATACTGCTATGATGCATGCAACTAATGGAGTTAGTTATATTAAGAGTGATAAAGCACAAGGTATAATTAAGAATTATAAATCATATGATGAAAGTACTAATTTAGAATATATAGCTATTCTTCCAAAAGGAGATATTAAAGATTATTTAAAGAGTTTTAATAAAGAAGAATTAGATAAGTTACTTAATAGTGCAAGAGTAGCTGATGGTGAAAAATTAGAAGTTAATTTAAGTTTACCTAAATATACTTATGATTTTGATTATAAAAGAATTAAAAGTGATTTAGTTGATCTTGGAGTTAGAAGTGTATTCTTACCAACTTTATCTCAATTAAATAAAATAAGTGATACATATAATTTATATGCTGATGAAGTAGTACATAAAACTCGTATTGAAGTTAGTGAACAAGGTACTAAAGCAGCAGCTGTAACAGCAATTACATTTAAGAATACAGCATTAATTATGGATGAAAAAGAAATTATAAATATTAAATTTAATAAACCATTTATATATATTATTAAAGATAAACAATATGATAATATTTGGTTCTTTGGAGTAGTTTATAAGCCAATGAAATGGGAAGATAATAAATAGAAGTATTTATATCTTCTCTTTTTTTTGTTATAATAATTTTTGTAAATATGGAGGTATTATGATTTATACAAAAGAAGTAGAAAATATGTGTCCAGTTGGAAAAGTATCTCATGGTTGTGCTCCAATTCCTGAAGAAGGAAAATGGGTACAAGCAAAAGAAATAAAAGATATTTCAGGACTAACACATGGTATCGGATGGTGTGCACCTCAACAAGGAGCATGCAAATTAACACTTAATATTAAGGAAGGAATAATTCAAGAAGCATTAGTAGAAGTAATAGGATGCTCTGGTATGACACATAGTGCTGCTATGGCGGGAGAAATATTACCAGGTAAAACATTATTAGAAGCATTAAATACAGATTTAGTTTGCGATGCTATTAATACTGCTATGAGAGAATTATTTTTACAAATAGTTTATGGTAGAAGTCAAAGTGCTTTTTCTGAAGGTGGACTTGCTATAGGAGCAGGACTTGAAGATTTAGGAAAAGGTACTCGTAGTCAAGTTGGAACAATTTATTCAACACTTTCTAAAGGACCAAGATATTTAGAATTAACTGAAGGATATATTGTTGAACTTGGACTTGATAAAGATAATCAAATTATAGGTTATAAATATGTTAATTTAGGTAAAATGATGGAGAATATCAAAAAAGGTATTGATCCAATGGAAGCAATCGAAAAAGCAAGTGGAATTTATGGTAGATTTGATGAAGCTGTTAAAAAGATTGATCCAAGGGAGGAATAACAATGGCATTATTTGAAAGTTATGATAGAAGAATTAAACAAATAGAACCTGTAATGAAAAAATATGGTATTAAAGATTTTAATGATGCTAGAAAGATATGTACAGATAAAGGATTTGATCCATATGAAATAGTTAAAGGTATTCAACCAATATGTTTTGAAAATGCAGCTTGGGCATATACTTTAGGAGCAGCAATAGCAATTAAATCAGGAAGAACTAAGGCATATGAAGCAGCAGAAGCTATTGGTGAAGGATTACAATCATTTTGTATACCAGGTAGTGTTGCTGATGATAGAAAAGTAGGACTTGGTCATGGTAATTTAGCAAGTATGCTTTTAAAAGAAGATACTAAATGTTTTGCATTCTTAGCAGGACATGAATCATTCGCAGCAGCAGAAGGTGCTATTGGTATAGCAAAAAGTGCTAATAAAGTTAGAAAAGAACCATTAAAAGTTATATTAAATGGTTTAGGTAAAGATGCTGCTCAAATCATATCTAGAATTAATGGATTTACTTATGTTCAAACAGAATTTGATTTCTTTACAGGAAAAGTAAAAGTTGTAAAAGAAATAAAATATTCTGATGGAGAAAGAAGTAAAGTTAGATGTTATGGAGCAAATGATGTTCGTGAAGGAGTAGCTATAATGCATCTAGAAGGAGTAGATGTTTCAATTACTGGAAACTCTACTAATCCGACAAGATTTCAACATCCAGTTGCTGGAACTTATAAAAAAGAATGTGTTGAAATGGGTAAGAAATACTTCTCAGTAGCTAGTGGTGGAGGAACAGGTAGAACTCTTCACCCAGATAATATGGCAGCAGGACCTGCATCTTATGGTATGACAGATACTATGGGAAGAATGCATAGTGATGCTCAATTTGCTGGAAGTAGTAGTGTTCCAGCTCATGTAGAAATGATGGGATTAATAGGAATGGGTAACAATCCTATGGTAGGAGCAACAGTTGCTGTTTCAGTTGCTGTAGAAGAACATTGTAAATAAAAGAGTAAATAATTACTCTTTTTATTTATAAGAATATATGATAAAATTATAATGGTGAAACATATGAAAAAGATTAATACTAGTAGTCCTTTCACGTTCATAATGGATGACTTTAGTAAAGGAAGATTCATTAGAACATATAAAAGAAGTGGATTAAATGGTTATAAAAGATATATACCATTAAAACATATTTATAAATTACTAGAAAAATCTAATATTAAACATCCAAGATTATTAAGAAATAGATTCACTTATGTAGATATAGAATATATCGAAGGAAGTGCTATTCCTGAAAATTTTAAAAAGAGTTTAATGTTAAATTTGTTTTGCAATAATTTAATAGATATGGGGTCTATTGATTGTAGAGATATTATGAAATATATTCCATATAGAAATAATCAAGGATATTTAAATGATATTGTTAATAATTTATTAGCAGTTTTAGATAAATTAAATAATTATGATAATCTAGAACGTGTTGGTTTAAGAAGAGATATGGTTGTTGCTTTAAAGAGTATTGAACTTGATAATACAAGACCATTATCTTTAATACACGGAGATTTTAATTCAGAAAATATTATAATGAGAGGTAATGATTATTTCATTATTGATTGGGAATTAGCAACATATGGAGATATTGCATATGAAATAGCTACTCATTTAATATTCTTTGATTATGATGAAGATGAAAAAGCAGCTTTATTTAAAAGAATTAGTGAAACATTTAATATAGATATTAATACTTTAGTAGGAGATACTAAAACTTATATTAAATTTGAATTAATAAGAAGAGCATTCTTAAAGTTTAATAGAGCAATTATATTAGCTAAAAAAGGAAAACCATTTGATGAAATATTAATAGATGGTTATAAATATTATGCTCAAATATGTGGAGCTGTTACTTTAGAAAATATAAGAGATACATTTAGAGGACTATATAAAGGATAGTCCTTTTTTTATGTTATAATTAAATTGAGGTGATACTATGGATATATATAATAACTTTCTTAGTTTAGATATAAGAGTAGGAACTATAATAGAATGTAGTGTTAATGAAAAAGCTAAAAAACCTGCTTATAAATTATCTATTGATTTTGGAGATTTAGGTATTAAAAAATCAAGTGCTCAAATAACTGATAAATATACATGTGAAGAATTAATTGGTTTACAAATAGTAGCTGTAACTAATTTTCCTCCTAAACAAGTCGCTGGAGTTTTATCAGAGGTACTTGTGTTAGGTGTTGTTGAAAAAGATGGAGTTACACTTTTAACACCAAATAAAAAAGTTAAGAATGGAGAAAAAATAGCGTAAAAAACATTGAATTATGATGAAGCAGCAAGTATAGTAATAGATACATTAAAAGAATTAAATTATAAAAATATTAAAGTATTTATTTGTTGTTTTGATGAAGATAATTATGAATCTTATTTGTCAAAAATTTAGTCAATTTTATTGAAATATAGCACAAAATAGATTAAAATGTTTATAGGAGGTAAATATGAAAAAGGTATTAGGATATATAGTAGCTGGGTTATTACTTTTAATGCCAGTAGTAACATTTGCAGCTGAAAAAGTTGATTTAGCTAATTATGAAACTATGGGTCTTAAGGAAACATTAGAAAGTGAAGATATGAAAATATCTTATGATAAATATGTTGAAACTGATGACCAAGTAACTATATATTTATTTAGAGGTCTTGGATGTGGTTATTGTAGAAACTTCTTAACATTCTTAAATAGTATTACTGAAGAATATGGAAAATATTTCAAATTAGTATCATTTGAATGTTGGAATAATAGTGATAACTCAGAACTGCTAGGAGCAATTAGTTCTTTCTTAGGAGAACCTGCTGAAGGAGTACCATATCTTGTTATTGGAGATCAAGTATTCCCAGGATTTACAGAAAGCTATGGAGATTCAATTAAAAAAGCTATTAGTACATTATATGATACTAAAAAAGAAGATAGATATGATGTAATCGAAGAATACAATAAGAAACTAGTAGAAGAAGAAAGAGCTGCTAAATCAGCAAATGCTAAACCAATTATTTGGAACTTTATATTTGTTACTATTGCTACAATTATAGTAGTATGTGTTGTTAATAAATCTAAAAATCAAGTTTTAGAAGCAGTTAAATCTCAAGGTAGAAGAACTGAAAGAGACGAAGAAAGCCCAAAAAGAAAAACAAAAAAATAAATATCTCATATGAGATATTTTTTTATTTGACTTTTTTTATATTTTTAATATAATACATCACGAGGGAAATAATATGATGGTTATATTAAGTGCAAAAGCATTATTAGAAATGACTAAAATAGTTGAAGATGATATAACATTCTTACAAGGAACTATTATATATTATGATGGTGAAAGATTAGATGTAGGAAGAGTTAAATATGGTGAAGGAAATTTCTTATATGATTCAAAGAATGTTTATAGATGGAGAATAGATAAAGAATATCCTGAAGTATATGATATAGAAAAAAGAGAAAAGATTGAATCAAAAGAAGAAAGTAAGAAATTAATTAATAAATATAAAAATTATATTTAGTAGACATAAGTCTACTTTTTTTATGTTATAATAATTATGGTGATGATATGAAAAAAGATTATATTATTGATGGTAATGAATCATGCGCTATGAGTGCATATTTATTCTCTGAAGTATGTGGAATATATCCAATTACTCCAGCTAGTACTATGGCTTCATTAGTTGATAAATGGAGTAGTACTGGAAAGAAAAATTTATTTGATGATACAGTTAAAGTTATAGAAATGCAAAGTGAAGCAGGAGCAAGCGCTGCTTGTCATGGTGCTTTAGCATCAGGATCTCTAGCAACAACATTTACTGCAAGCCAAGGATTATTATTAATGATTCCTACTATGTATAAAATGGCTGGTGAAATGTTACCTGGGGTAATACATGTAGCAGCAAGAAGCTTAGCTACTCATGCATTATCAATATTTGGAGATCATCAAGATATTTATGCAACAAGATCTACAGGATTTTGTATGTTAGCATCAACTAATGTAGAAGATGCATATTATATGGGAGCAATAGCTCATTTAAGTGCTATTGAAGGATCTTTACCATTCTTACATTTCTTTGATGGTTTTAGAACAAGCCATGAATTAAATAAAGTATCATTACTAGATTCAGAAGAATTATTAAAACTAGTTAATTTAGATAAAGTATATGATTTTAAATCAAGAGCATTAAATATTGGAAAAAGTATGACTAGAGGTACTAGTGAAACAGGAGATGTTTATTTCCAAAATACTGAAGTAAGAAATAAGTATTATAATGAAATGCCTAAAATAGTTGAAACATATATGAATAAAATAAATGAATTAGCTGGTACTAATTATAAACCATTTAACTATTATGGAGATAAGAATGCTAAATATGTAATAGTTGCTATGGGTAGTGTATGTGATACTGTTAAAACAGTAGTAGATGAATTAAATAAAAAAGATAAACATGTTGGTTTAATAGAAGTACATTTATATAGACCATTTAGTGTTAAACATTTGTTAAGTGTTTTACCAAATAGTGTAAATCATATAAGTGTTCTTGATAGAACTAAAGAAGCTGGTTCAAATGGAGAACCATTATATTTAGATGTAGTTGAAGCATTAAAAGGAAGAACTAATATTAAAGTATATGCTGGTCGTTATGGTTTATCTTCTAAAAATGTTCCTATTGCTGATATAAATGCAGTATTTGAAAACATGTTTAATAATAACAAAGAGAAATTTACTATTGGAATAGATGATGATGTAACACATTTTAGTTTAGAAAGTGTACCATTAACTATAAAACCAGACTATAAAGAAATAAAAGTATATGGTTTTGGTAGTGATGGAATGGTCGGAGCATCTAAAAACTTTATGAAAGTATTAGGTGATATTCCAAATAACTATGTTCAAGGTTATTTTGAATATGATTCTAAGAAAAGTGGAGGAGTTACTATATCACATTTAAGATGTGGAAAGAGTAAAATAAATGCTCCATACTTCTTAACTAATCCAGATTTTATAGTAGTATCAAAAGATATTTATTTAAATAGATATTATTGTTTAAAAGATATTAAAGAAAATGGAA
>JAEEGL014686568.1_pt1 | contig 47156 bp, 36 predicted proteins | sample 9134231 | NCBI WGS metagenome assembly JAEEGL01 (sample SAMN16246548, study PRJNA631951) | gut metagenome | biome: gut microbiome; feature: rumen; material: fiber-attached | host: Bos | place: Iran: Karaj | collected 2018-10
ATGTTCCGTAAACAATTAGACTATGCTGAAGCTGGAGATAACGCTGGAGTATTACTTCGTGGTATCGCTCGTGAAGAAGTAGAAAGAGGACAAGTTTTATGTAAACCTGGATCAGTTACTCCTCACAAGAAGTTTAAAGCTGAAGTATATGTTCTAACTAAAGAAGAAGGAGGACGTCATACAGCATTCTTCAAGAATTATCGTCCACAATTCTATTTCAGAACTACAGATATAACTGGTGTTATTGATCTTGAACCAGGAGTAGATATGGTTATGCCAGGTGATAATGTTTCAATTACAGTTGAATTAATTCACCCAATCGCTCTTGAAAATGGTACTAAGTTCTCTATCCGTGAAGGTGGAAGAACAGTTGGTGCTGGTTCAGTAACTGAAATTATTGAATAGTTTTTATAAGAGACTTTTATAGTCTCTTTTCTTTTGTTCTAATTTAAAAAATGTTATACTTATAATAGTGGTGAAGAATATGGATATCGAAAGAAAAAAAAGCGTTATTAGAGATAAACTTCTATCTGGAGATTTATCTTTAACGAATGAGGATAAACAAATTATTACTTATTCCAATGATTTATGGAAAGATTATCTTTCAATTATTAATAATCCATCATATATTTTTAAAAATAAGAATGATGATGATTACTATCTTGAAATATTATATAATTTTTATAATGAAAACGCTGAAAATATTTCTCAAGATTTAATTATTAATTATATAAAAAAATATTATGAAAGCGGTTTTTATTCGGATGTTATAATAGCTAATATAGAATCACTCTTTGAAATAGATTTAAGGGAGTATTATGATTATTTCAATAAAATCTGTGATGAGTCAATAAAAAAATCTGATATTAAGTATAAAGATATAGAATTAACAGAAACGTTTTTAACTAAATTGTTGGATTATAAAAGGTTTGATATAATTCAAAAAATAAATTTTGATGGTTCTTTATTGTCAGATGAACTTATGTCTAGATTATTTGAAGAATTTCCACCTGAATATAATAATAGTTCAATCGATATGGCTAAGATAAATAAGTATCAATATATTTTAAATGAAAATGATAATTTTGAACTTTTAATATATGCTTATAAACATTATGCAAATGATACAAACATTAGAGATGAAGATAAAAAACTTCTATTGGATACAATAAGAAATATTACTTATAATAAAATTGAAAAATCAAAAGATTTATCTAATCTACCATTGGATACAGTTTCTAATTTATTTTCAAATTTTGAAGGACAACGTCATTCTATTTTTGAACATAATAAATCAGAAATAAGAAAAATGCTATATAATCGTGATTGCTTAAGTGTAATTCCTCCATTATCTTATCAATTATCTAAAGAAGAAATTATCGATAAGATTAATAAAGTTTCGAATAAGGAAAATGTTTATTTCCCGATTAATCTTATCGAAAAATTTGATATTAATCCATTTGAAAATGAACAAATTATGAGATTGTTAATCAATCAAGGAGAACTAGAATTTTTATTAAAATATGAAAGTGATTATATTCAAAAAAAATATATACTAGAAAATGGTATAACTTCATATTTTAACAATCTTGATCAAATTCAAAATAGTGAAAGGTTATTAGAAAAATATTTACCTTTAATTATTGAAAATATTAAAAATAATAATCCTCAATATATATCAACTTTATCATATTTGAATTTTAGTATTGAAAAATATCCTGAGATTGCAAAAGCATTTATTAAATATTGTAATCCAAATAATTATAATCTTGATTATTTTGGAACAAGTGATGAAATAATTGATGCTTTAGTTCAAAAGGCTAAAACATCAAATTTCACTTTGACTATGGAATATTCATTAGATATTGATATATATAAGAAATTTGCTTTTACTGAAGGATATGATAATTTATTCAATTCCCCATCTTCGTATATATTATTATACGATCTTGATTATGTCATTGATAAAATGGATGATATTTCATTTGCAATTAATGTTCTTAATCATTGGGGTACATTTGCATTTGCTGAAAGGAGAATATTTGAAAAATTATTAACTAATCCTTTGCTTATAGACAATATTTTAGAAAGTATTAATCATGATGAAGATCTAGTTGAAAAATTATATGATAATGATACTTTTAATCTAATAAAAGATTATTTATCAGATAAATATAAATTAAATATTGCGCATTTAGAAAAAATGAATGAAAAATTTGGTAGTAAATTATTATTCTTTATAGAAAATGATAATCTACAGTCTATAATCAATCTAGATGATGAAACGTTCGATAAGATTTTGGCATTATTTCCAAATTGTGAATATACGATGAGCGATGTGGAAGCTAGTTATGAATCATTAATTCAAGCTAGTTATGGTAAAGAAAATATTGAAGATATTACTATTTTCCCAAATATTTTGCATGCTATTGTCGATAAAAATGATACTAAGTATGAAGATTTAAGATGTAAGCTTATTCTTCGTTCGAATTTGTCTTTTGTAAATCAATTAATTAATAAATATGAGTTGAATAATATAAATAATGCTGGTGAATTAATAGATTTAGTAGCAAGTAAATATGGAACTAGTGAAAGTAGTAAATATTTGGATATATTGCATGAACTAACTGATGAATATATAGCAAATTCAAGAATGGAATATAGAAATAATCACTTCTTTGATGCCAAGTATCCTAAGTATGCTAATGTTTCACAGAAAATTTTGAATTATTTAGATAAAAATAATTATTCTAGTATTAGTGAAATATTATACGATATAGAAGGCAGTATAGATAAATCAATTTATCTTTCAATTTCTAAAAATGAATTATTACCTTCTGAAATTAGAGATCCACTTCTAATGTTTAAGGATATTCTAAGTAGAAGTAAAATGGATGATAATTACCAAAAAACATTTATAAATGTAAATCAAGAGGTTCAACAGTATCTTGATAATGGTGTTATGCCTACTATGACAATTTTGAAATATATAATAGAGAAAATAAAAGATAAGAATACTAGAGATGAATATTTACCAGTATTAAATTTATTTGTTAATTATTATCATGATAAAAATAGAGATTCTAAATCAAAAGAAATATCTTTGGGTGAGGAATTATCGCTTGATTATGAATTGGACCCTAAAAATAAAAAGAATGCTATTGTAAGGCAAATTATTATAGATAGCGATAAATGTGTGGATGTAAATGGCGTTATTATCAAAGATAAAATAAATACAATTCTTATTGAAAATGGTTTTAGTGAAGATTTGATTGATGATTGTTATAGATATTTTTCAGGCAATGAAAATGATTGTATTAATGATAAATCATACGTTCAAAGTAAATTATCAGATTTTGCAAAGATAGCTAATAGAGTAGTTAGGGGGTCAGAAATATATACTCTTGATGGAGAGATTTTAAATGAAGAACAATACGTTGAAAAATTAGATGAAGCACATCAAATAAAAAGAATATATAATGTTAAAAATAATGATATGAGTATATATAAGATATTGTGTGGCTTGAATATCGAACTTATCCAAAGTAGCATATTTAATGATGAAACAATGTTTAAGAAATTGACCGATATAATGGCTAAGAAGAAATTACATGTATTCCCAGATAAATTTTCAAATATGATTGAAAAATGCGAAATATCTTCGGATATTTCAAATATTGCAGGATTTATTAATTACTTTTCAACTATTCTAGAATCAGAACGTAATAAGTTATCATCTATGGGTAAAGATCCAGATATTGCATTAACTAGTTTAGCTTCTATATTAATGAATGCTGATACTTATAGTTGTGCATCTTCCGTATATTCTCAAGTATTAGGTGATGAAGATTCTAGATTGATAAAATCTAATCCTGGACCAAATATGGCGATGAGAAAAACTAAAAATAATGAACGATTGGATGAAGCGGTAACGTATACTCTAAGTAATTATAAAAGAAAAGAAGTTACAATTCCTTCTTTTGATGAAGATATTTTAATTAATTCAGGTAATGGTGCAAAAAAAATCAACGTTGTAGTTGGAAACTTTACTGATGGTTCAAATCTTACACATGGTGAAAGAACAGGTGCTTGTATGCGTGTAGGTGGAGTAGGTGAGTCATTATTTAAATTTTGCTTGACCAATAAAAATGGATTCCATATAAGATTTGAAGATCCAGAGACAGGTAAATATATATCTAGGGTATCAGGTTTTAGAAACGGAAATACCGTTTTCCTAAATGAATTGAGGTGCAGTGTTGATCATAACTTATATAGTGATTTAGATATTGTTGAAGCTTGTAAAAAAACAGCGCAATTATTGATTGAAAAAAGTAAAGATTCAAGGTATCCAATTGATAATGTTGTTATAACTAAACAATATGCTATGTTTAAGTCACCATATAAAGAAAAGCCATTAGGTATAACTAACAATAAAGAAGGACTTCCAATGTTTTACTCAGATATTGGTAATAATGGTATATTACTTGCCTCATCTTCTGAGGATTCTAAACTAGTACCGATAAAATTTGACAAGGAAGGTATTAAATCTTATGAACCCTGTAGAGGAAAAATTAGAATGTCCATGGATTATAATACAATAATGAAGAAAGTAAATAGAGTAGAATCGATAAAATTATTATTAAATGGTGAAGATATTTCAGAAATAGATAGTGTTTCATTTGATAATGGTATTCTTTGTGGTGCATATTCAGATGATTGGTATGTTTATATTGATGAAAAACAAAACAAACATTTTGGATATATTGATATTGATGAAAATGCTAAAAAGGAAATGGAAAGCTATAGTGAACAACTAGACAATTTAGTAAAAAAAGCTATTATGGAAAGAAATGGTGATTCATATTATGGAAGTAGGTAAAAATATAATTGGTAAAGTAGGGGCTTATAATCAAGATAAGGGAGTAGGCAAGATTGTTACAGATAATAATACCTATTTATTTCTAGTAGATGATCTAATTGATAAAGATATTAAACGTGGTGATTTTGTTAAATTCCGTGCCGAAAAAGTTCGTGATGAATATAGGGCATTCTTCGTATCTAGATATGATATAAATAAGTTTATAGGTACAGAAACAAGCAAAACTAAAATATATAAAAACGAGTAAAAAAAATGTAGACTGTGTATTTTTGCACTATCTACATTTTTTTAATCTAATTAGGTTACTTTTTATATTTTAAATTCATGCCTATTAACTACTGCTGCTTGATATAAATTATACATAGCTTTATTTGTCATTATTCCAAATTCTCCAATAAGTTCACAACTAGCAGCATTTAGTGATGTTCTATTTAAATTTATTCCAAAATCAACATTATTCTTTCTATCAAAGTTTCCGGTAATGGCACCAAAATTGAAATAGTTAATATTAGGATCATTGGAATATTGTTCTAATATTTTCCATTTTAAAAGAGCCAATGCAGGTATTATTTTAAAGTTATGGTCATAGCCATCTTCAAATATGTATAATGTCTTTCCACTTTTTATAACTATTGCATAAGCAATAAATTTTCCACCAGGATAATCTTTAAGTGTATCTGTTGCCTTTACTAATTGTTCTTTATATGAATTGATACTTCTATCGGATTGTAATTTTTCGTTTAATTCAGCTTGTATATTTTTATTTTGAAGAGTTTTATTCTGAATTACTTTACTTAAATATTCGTTATTTTCTATTTCTCTTTCGTATAGAACTTGACTATTATTAACGTATTTCTCTGAGTTGATTCTAGCCAAATATAATTCACAATCCAAATTATTTAATAGTATTTCTTTATAATATTCTTCTGGTCTACCAAATTCATTTTGACTTACCATATCACTTATATTATCAAATTTCTTAGTATCATCCTTAATTATTTCTATACCTAGTTTAGCTGCTTTTCTAAGTTTGTTTCTACTTCTTTTATCTATTTTAGATAATAATAACTTAGGATTTAATGGCATTCTTGTCATTGCATACCATCTTGGTAAGAAACCTTCAAAATATAAATTTTCTCCTCTATATTCAAATTTACATTTATTCATTATTACTTTTCTTATCTCTTTTGCTTCAGGATTTTCTTTAATAGTATCGTTACCATGTAATAAAGTGAATAACTTTTTCTCTTTAGACTCACTAGTATTAAAATCATTTCCTTTATTATCTCTAACTGACATTATTATAAAAGGATCCATAGTTATTGACATTATTTGTTTTTCTTTTAGATAACTTTTAAGTGTCTCTAAACACTGAACAAGAAGCGTACTATTACTATAATCTGTTATTATTCCTCTAGGAGCATAAGAGATACTTTGACCCATATATACTTCTTTTGTAAGTAACATTACACAACCTTTTAAAGCAGCATTATCTTCTATACCTAGATATAATATGTTATATCCTAGAGTAGCACATGCTTTTCCAAAATATGATGTTTGCCAAGGATTAGCAGCATCATCTTGCTTTGAAAAGTTATCGAATTCATCTACCTCTAATTCTCTGATCTTCATAGTTTCACCTCTAATTATAAGGTAATTATATCATATATTATCTTTTGTTGATAATTAAATTGATGATTAGTCATATATTTTGTATACTTAATGTGTGGTGATTTATATGTTTAAAAATAATAAGATATTTATATTAGGATTTGCAAGGAGTGGTTATGAAGCTGCAAAATTTCTTGCAAAAAGGGGAAATGAAGTTGTTCTTAATGATATGAAAGAAGATCATGAGAAGGAAAAGATTGAAGAATTAGAAAAATTAGGAGTAAAAATTGTACTTGGTTCACATCCTGATGATTTATTGGATGATAGCTTTGACTATTTAATAAAGAATCCTGGAGTACCTATCGACCATAAATATGTACTTAAAGCTAGAGAATTGGGTGTTGAAGTAATCAATGAAGTAGAAATGGCCTTTAGATTGTTACCAAAGGGTATTAAATTCGTTGGTATTACTGGAACTAATGGTAAGACTACTACTACAACACTTATCTATGAAATGCTTGTTAAGGATGGGAAAAGAGCTCATTTAACTGGTAATATTGGCTATCCTTTAATTGGATTTTTAGATAAGTTAGAAACTGGAGACATAATAGTTATGGAGACTAGTTGTCAACAATTAGAGAACCTTACTAAGTTTAATCCAGATATTGCTGTAATGACTAATTTAAGTGAAGCTCATATCGATTTTCTAAAATCATATGATAATTATAAGAGAGTTAAGACTAAGATATTTCAAAACCATACATCTAAAAATATAGCAATATTAAACTATGAAAATAAAGATGTTATGGATATGACTAAGAATATTAAATCTACTAAAAAGTATTTTTCTAGTGAAAGAAAAGTAGATGGATGTTATCTAAAAGATGATGCTATTTATTATTATGATGAAAAGATAGTTGATACTAAGGATATTAGATTAATTGGTAAACATAATTATGAAAATATTATGGCTGCTATTTTAGTTGTTAAGGAACTAGGAGTTAAGAATGAAACGATAACTAATTTATTGAAAGATTTTAAAGGTGTTGAACATAGGATTGAATTTGTTAGAGAATATAAAAATATCAAGTTCTATAATGATTCTAAAGCTACTAATATAAAGGCTACTCAAATAGCTTTATCAGCATTTAAAACGCCTGTTATTATTCTTCTTGGAGGATTAGATAGAGGCCATGATTTCCATGAATTAAATGATTATTTAAAATATGTTAAGCATATAGTAGCGTTAGGAGAATGCGCTAATAGAGTAGAGGATTTTGCAAAAGATGTAAACATTCCATGTACTAAGGTAGAAAAAATGAGTGAAGCAGTTCCTGCAGCTGTTGCAGTTGCTCAAAGTGGGGATACTATTCTATTATCTCCTGCATCAGCTTCTTGGGATCAATATAAGTGCTTTGAAGATAGAGGAATAGAGTTTAAAGACTTAGTAAATAAACTATAAATACATATTGTGCTTGTATTTTGCTTTAATATATGATAAATTAATAACGCGTAGAGGTGATATCATGAAAGTTTTATTGATAATTATATCTATATTATTGATAGTTATTGTATTATTGCAAAGTAATAAAGCTGAAGGTGCTTCACAGATTATATCTGGAGGTAATGGCGACCTATTTAAAGATAGAAAAGAAAGAGGAGCTGAACTTTTTGTAAGTAGATTAACATTTACTCTTGGAGCCTTATTCTTCATTATTTGTACAATTATGAATTTTGTAAAATAATACAAAGAACTATGAAGTAGTTCTTTTTTTGTGTTATTATTTTATTAGGATGTGAGAATATGAGGGAAGAAATACTAAAGAAATTAGAAGAATATGGAAGAGCGTTAAGTTTTGAAGAATTAGATTCTGCTTTGAATATCAAATCAATTGAAGAAACTAATATTCTACAAGAAACACTAAAGGACTTGGAAAGTGCAGGAGAAATATATCATTCAAATAAGGACAAGTATATGCTTTTCTCTAATTCCAATTTAAGAAAGGGAATATTAAGAATAAACAAGAAAGGATTCGGCTTTGTAGAAGTTCCTAATGAAGAAGATGATGATATCTTTGTATCTAGAGATTCGATTAATGGTGCCTTAGAAGGTGATGAAGTAGTTGCTGAAATTACCGAGATTAAAGCTGATTCAAAAAGAGAAGGAAGAATTGTAAGAGTATTAAAACGTGGATTATCAAGGGTAGTAGGTACTATCTATTTCAAAAAAGGAATAGGCCATGTAATTCCTGATGATGCAAAGTTAAATGTATTAATTGAAATCCCTAAAAATAAGAATAATGGTTCGGTTGATGGACATAAAGTAGTTGTAGATATAAAGAAATTTAATCATGATGGTTCTTGTATCGGCGAAGTAACTAAAATACTTGGACATGTTAACGATCCAGGAGTAGATATTATATCCGTTGTAGAGAAGTACAACATTAAATACGAATGGGATGAAGAAGTTGTTAAAGAATTAGATAATATTCCAGAAGAGATAAGTGAAAAAGATAAAATAGGTAGAAGAGACTTAACTGATGAGATTATTTTTACTATCGATGGTGATGATACTAAGGATATAGATGATGCTATTTCTATTGAAAAATTAGATAATGGTAATTATAAACTAGGAGTTCATATTGCTGATGTATCTTATTATGTTAAAGAAGGAGCTCCTTTAGATAATGAGGCTATGGAAAGAGGAACTAGTGTATATCTTGTTGATAGAGTAATTCCTATGATTCCACATAAATTATCCAATGGTATATGTTCACTTAATCCAGAAGTTGAAAGATTAGCTATTTCTTGTGTGATGGAAATAAATGATAAAGGTAAAAATGTTAACTATGAGATATTTGAAAGTGTTATAAGATCAAGAATTCAAATGACTTATAAAAAGGTTAATAAAATACTTGAAGAAAATATAATACCGGAAGGATATGAACCATACGCAGATAAATTGAAATTAATGAAAGAACTTGCTGATATTATTAGAAAGATGAAGGATGATAGGGGTAACCTTGATTTTGAAGTTGATGAAGCTAAAGTAATAGTTGATGAAACTGGAAAACCACTTGATGTTGTACTTAGAGATAGAGGAGCTGGTGAAAAACTAATCGAGGACTTCATGATCCAAGCTAATGAATGTGTTGCAACTCATATATTCAATATGAATTTACCATTTGTTTATCGTGTTCATGAATATCCAAAAGAAGAGAAGATTAAAACATACTTAAGTTTTGTAAGCTCTTTAGGATATCATGTGCCTGGTACAGTTAAGGATTTAAGTCCGAAGAGTACTCAAAATTTGTTATATTTCTTGAAAGATAAACCTGAATTTAAAGTATTATCTAGCCAGTTATTAAGAAGTATGCAAAAGGCAATATATCTTCCTCAAAATTTAGGACACTATGGATTAGCAAGCAAGTGTTATACGCATTTCACTTCACCAATTAGGCGTTATCCAGATACGACAGTACATCGTTTGCTTAGAACTTATTTATTTAATAAAGATTTATCTATGGAAACTATCAATCATTGGGAACAAAAATTAGTATATGTTTGTGATCATTCTAGTGAAAAAGAACGTGCATCTGTTGATTGTGAAAGAGAAGTAGACGATATGAAGATGGCTGAGTATATGGAAGAACATATTGGAGAGCAATTCGAAGGAATGGTTTCAACAGTAACGAACTTTGGAATGTTTGTTCAGTTAGATAACTTAATAGAAGGTTTAGTTCACATTAATGATTTGAAAGGATTCTATAATTTCGATGAGAATTCTCAGACATTAAGAGGTGAAAGAAAAGAAGATAAATATACGATTGGAGATAGGGTATTAGTTGAAGTAATTAGAGCTAGTAAAGAAGAAAGAGCGGTTGATTTCAAAATAATAAAAAGATTGTAGGGATATTATGGAAATTCTAAATAGAAGAGCAAGACATGAATATTTTGTTGAAGAAGAAATAGAATGTGGAATAGTTCTTAAAGGAACAGAGATTAAATCTATCAGAGATGGTAAATGTAACATAGGTGATAGTTATGGACACATTAGAAAAGGAGAACTATATGTTCTAAATATGTTTATTGCACAATATAAGGAAGGAAACATATTTAATCATGAAGAGACAAGAACCAGAAAGTTACTTCTTCATAAGAAAGAAATATTAAAATTAACAAATAAAGTAAATTTAGATGGATATACACTTATCCCTTTAAAAGTGTATTTAAAAGACAATAAAGCTAAGTTATTGCTTGGTTTATGCAAAGGTAAGAAACTATTTGACAAGAGGGAAAGTGAAAAAGAAGAATCTATAAAGAGAAATATCCAAAAAAAGAATTATAATTTGTAATAACATAGTTAATATGGTATATTAATCTATGTTAATTATGGGGTCGATTATGGTTTCGACGGGATAGATGAGGTATGAATTGCATATCGAGGCATACGTAAATGCATCAGTTAAAATAACTGGAAACAAAATTAAAAATGTACTTGCAACTCTTTTCGCAAGAAATGCAGTTGCTTTTGCCTAATCTAATTTAGACAGAGTACGCTTCTATCTTTCTTTTCCTACGGGAGAGAATAGGGGCTTATTTAGTAGGATATATTATTACGATGTCTATAAGTAGTAACGAATTATATAGGCTGGCTATATATTAGGTAAGTTAATTAGCTTTTTATATAGTGAGAATTAATAATTAACTAAATATGTAGACGTTTATACTTTGTTTATTTCGGACGGGAGTTCGATTCTCCCCGGCTCCACCATATTGATTATTACTTGAATCCTTTTGTTCGAGATAATATAAAATAACTAACTAGAAATAGTTAGTTTTTCTATTTATATGTATGTTATAATAAAAATGTATTATTGACAGGGATGTGTGATATGATGAGGATAAATAAAAAGGGTTTCACTTTAATCGAACTATTGGCTGTTATTATAATACTTGGAGTATTAATGTTAGTAGCAATTCCTAGTGTTACATCATATATCAATAATTCAAGAAAAGAAGCATATATAGATACGGCAAGAAACATAGCAAAAGGAGCAATTAACGAAGTAAATAGTGCAGAACTAGATATGTTTGATACAGGAGTAACTTACTACATACCAAGTTCATGTATTGATTTGGAAACAGGAGGAGATTCTCCATATGGAGGAAAGTTTGCTCCAGCTTATATAATCGTAACCTATGATAATAATTCATATAATTATTATTGGATGAGTAGGGATGAAAATGGAATAGGAGTAAAAAGTCCGATATCGATTAAACAATTAAATTCTAAACAGATAGAAGCAGGAATAAAAGCAAGTGATATTGAACCAACAATAGGAGTAGATGGAAGAGATACAATAATAGTATTCTCAGATGACTGTTCATCAGCAAATGCACCAACACCTGCAACAAGTATTGTGCCTGGCGAAGAAGGTGGAGGAGTTGTAGTATATCCTGAAGGTAAAACAAAAAGCACTGTAGTTGCTGGTGACGAGGTTAAAATATCTGAAGAAAAGTTTTATGTAGTTAAACACGATGGAAGCGATTTAGTTTTAATATCGTATTACAATTTAAAAGTTGGAGATATATACAATAATAGTAAAGTAAAAATAGGAGAATATAAAAGTAGTGATGATGGATATGGAAGACAAAGTAGTGAGGCAAAAGGATGGGGGTCAACGACAACATCTTCTAATGGAGCAGTTATATTTTCAAGCACAAACTATTGGAATAATAAAGTAGGAACAGATTATCCAGGAAGTTATTGTACAAGTAGTAGCGGAACAAATTGTGCAGATGTATTTGACTCAAATAGTTATATATATCAATATGTAAATAATTATAAAACATATTTAAAAAGTCTTGGAGTAGCGGTAAAAACTGCAAGATTGATGACACTAGAAGAATCAAATATCTTCAAAGGCGCTAATCAAGGAGCATGGAAAGATACATCATATTGGCTTTCATCTACTAGCGATCCTAACGATATTTGGTATGTAAGTACTGGTGGTTATTCTGGTAGTGCTCGATATGATCATAACTACAGTTGTGGAATTCGTCCAGTTATAGTTATTTAGAAAAAATAACGTTTAAACGAACATTTATTGTTCGTTTTTTTCTTTGTAAAATAAGGCTATAAATCAAAAGTGTAAATTAAAATTTGACTTTTTAAAAAAATTTTTATAAAATAGAAACTGCACTTCGTAAAAATTGAAACGCATCAATTTGGAGTGTAAGGAGAGGTAATATTTATGAAAGATGGAAAAATATGTCCCCCCTCGGTGGGAAAGTTTAGTAAACTATACAAAGCAGCACATTTAATATGTGGCTCAGTATTTTTAGCACTTGGATTAACTGTTATATTCTACAATAAATACGATAATTATCGTAAGGAAACAATTTATAATTCTTTAGATATGTCATTCTTATCTGCAAGAGTAGTTGAGTATGGAACAAAAGAATACGATACTAGAGAAATAATTGAAAACATTGATGATGGAGTAATTAGAGATTATACAAAAGAAATTGATACAAGTGTTGTTGGTGTACAAAAAGTATCTTATGAGATTGGATTAGAGGATGTTACTAAATCATTTGATTCTGATATCGAAATAGTTGATACTAAACCGCCAATAATAGAAATTAAAAGTGACAATATATCACTATATACTGGTACTTCATATGATGTTAAATCAAATATATCTTCTGTAAGAGATCAGGTCGATGGTGATATTGCTTATAGTGAATCACATAAGGATGATAAGAAAGATTATTATACTATTGAAACTAATTTCAATAAAAATAGCGCAGGTACTTATGAAGTTAAAATACTTGCATATGATAGGAATGGAATAGAAACTACAAGATCATATACGATTAATGTTAAAAATAAACCTGTTCCTGTTGTAAGACAAGTTCAATCTTATTCTGCACCATCAGGTTCATATACTGGTTCTGCTTCAATAGATACTTCATCTGTAGTTGGAACAGCTAGATCTTTATTAGGTTATCGTTATGTATATGCTGGAGAAAGTCCAAGCGTTGGATTCGATTGCAGCGGATTAGTTAAATATGTTTATAAAGTTCATGGTGTTTCTTTAGGACATGGTACTTATGCTCAAGCAGGAGCAGGTCATGCAGTATCTAGAGAAAATATGCAACCAGGTGATATTATTGTTTGGTCTACAAAATCAAATAATGCACCAACTCACACAGCAATTTATGTTGGTGGTGACACGATGATACATGCTGCTAATCCTAGAACAGGTGTTATTCAAAGTAGTGTTTCATATTGGGAATCACATGGTGGAGGACACATAGCAACAATAAGAAGAGTTTAATTACTCTTTTTTTATTGTTTTTGTATTGTTTTACCAATATATATAGTAAAATATAATGTAGTGATAATAAATCAAGGTATGATGGTGATAATATGAAAAATAGCGTTTTAAAAGAGTATAGAATATTACATAAAGTAGCACCGCTCGAGTTTGCTTTAAAGATGTTTACTTCATTGGTTATAAGAGGAATATTACTTGTTATTCCAATTTTATTTAGCCAAGCAATTGAGTTTATTACAGATGGTGATTACAATAATGCATTTTTATTTATAGTTATATCTATAGTAATTACTTTAGTATATAGATTGTTCGAAGGCTTTAACCAGATGACCTATTATAAGTTATATACTAAGTTGTTTAATTATTACAGCAGTTTAGCACTGGCTAAAACTAGGGATAATAGTTTATTTAGTTTATCGAGATTCTCTTCTAGTGCATATTCAAATATAGTTATTACTGATGTAGATATTATATGTACTTTCTTTACTTCATTTGTTATTCGAATTGTACAGATAATAGAATTCCTAGTAATCTATGGTTATTTCTTCTCATTAAATATCTACATATTTATATCAGCAATAGTTACATCTTTAATTATGTTAGTTATTGCTATTAAGTCTGGAAATAAAATACAGGATTTAAATGAGAAAAGAAAAAATAATTTAGATTTAATGAGTTCATCAGTATACGAATACTTTGTTGGTATTAAAGAAATTAAAAGTTATAACATCTATGATCAAATATATGGAATAGCAAATAAGAATATCAATAAGTATTTAAGTGCTCATGCAAAATATAATGTCAAATTTAATTTTAACAACCATCTTTTCCTATATGTATTTGAAGCATTTAGATTAGCTACTATTTTATATGGTATGTTCTTGGTTAAAGAAGGCTACTTTGCTGTAGGTACTCTACTTATTATCTATAATTACTATCAAAAGATTATCGATAACTTTAATACAATTTTGACTATTAATGTTGATTATAGAAATCTTAAAGTATCTTTAAGTAGATTTAATAAATTAATAGAATATAGTAAGAAAGATAAGAAAGGATTAATAGTTGATAAGAATCATATTAAGACAAGTCTCGATCTAAAGAATATATTATATGGATTTAGAGATAATCCAACTCTAAAAAATGCTAGTATGCATATTGAAGGCAATTCTTTAACTGTTCTTAAAGGAAGAGATGAAGCTGCTCTAAATGGTATATTTGATTTACTATTAAAACTTAATAGACAACATGAAGGAACAATCGATATAGGAGATATTCCAATAGAAGAAATCGACGATGATTCATATTACAGTATTATTTCTAGTGTTAGAAGACAAACCGTATTCTTTAATCTTTCTATAAAAGATAATTTTACGCTTATCAATAATGATTTTGATAAAGTAATAGAATTATCAAAGAAACTTGGACTTGATGATGAAATAATGAAATTACCTAAAGGGTACGATACAGTTTTAAATGATAATACTCCTGTATCAGCATCTACTAAGAAACTTCTAGTAATCGTAAGAATGTTACTTAAAGAAAGTAAGATATTACTTATAGATGATATTATGGATGTACTTGATGAAGACCATGAAAAGAAAGTCCTTAAGATGTTAGAAGATATGAAGAAAGATCATACAATTATAATAATTAGTAATTCTAAAGAGATAATAGATAAGGCTGATAAAGTATATGATGTATCAGATAAGACGATAAGGAGCATTTAATTGCTTCCTTTTTACATATAAATTATAATTATATATAGATATAATAAAAAGTTGATATAGTTATATTATAACTATAATTAGGTGAATATTTACTATATGGGTAAAAAATGATACAATATGCCTAATTTACGGGTGATATTATGGATATTAATAATTTAAATATATTGGTTTTAGCATATCTAGGTGATAGTGTTTATGAATGCTATATTAGAAGGTATCTAATAAATAGAAATATTGCAGATGTTAATAACTTACAAACAGAATCTATAAAATATGTAAGTGCTAAAGCTCAAAAAGAAATTGTAGATAAATTGATCGCAGATAATTATTTAACTGAAGAAGAGCTATCTATCTTTAGACGTGCTAGAAATCATAAAGGGAATAGACATCCTAAAAACTGTGATATAGTAACCTATAAATATGCTACTGGTTTTGAAGCGATTATCGGTTATTTATCATTAACTGATAATAATAAGAGAATAGAAGAAATAATTAATTATATACTTGGAGGCAATAAATGATAGTATTTGGAAGAAACGTTGCAAAAGAATTATTAAAAAATAATAAAAAGATAAGAGAAGTCTTTTTACAGGAATCATTCGATGATAAAGACATTATTTCTTTATTAGAAAATAAAAAAATTAATTATAGAAGACTTACGAAAAGAGAGTTTTCTAGATTTGATAAATATTCTCATCAGGGTATAATTCTAGATATTGAGGATTTTAATTACTCTAATTACGAGGACTTTTACGATAATCCTAATGCTAAAGTAGTAATACTTGATCATTTAGAAGATCCACATAATTTAGGAGCAATTATTAGAACAGCAGAAGCTGCTGGACTAGATGGAATAATTATTCCTAAAGATAGAAGTGTAGATGTTACTTCTACTGTAATGAAGACGAGTGCTGGTGCTTTAGAAAATATTAAGATATCTAAAGTAACCAATCTAATTCAAACGATTGAAGATTTAAAGAACAATGGATTTTGGATAGTTGGTACCGAGATGGAATCAGACTTAGATTATAGAGAAGTAGATTACAAAGGAAAGTTTGCTCTAATAATAGGTAATGAAGGAAAAGGAATGTCAAAACTTGTTAAAGAGTCTTGTGATTATATAGTTAAGATTCCAATGAAAGGAAAGATAAATAGTTTAAATGCTTCAGTAGCAGCTGGAATAATGATCTATGAAATGATTCGTTTAGACTAACCTTTAGGAGGACGTTAATGGACTATAAGAATTATAATGATTATGAATTAGTATACGAAATAAGAGATAATAATGAAGATGCATATAATATATTAGTAGAGAAATACTCCATGTTAATAAATAAATATGCTACAGAGTATTATAGAAAAACTAAAGCATATAAATTAGAATATGAAGATTTAGTCCAGGAAGGATATATTGGCTTACTTCAAGCATTAGATAGTTATGATGAAAAAACATGCTTGTTTTATACATTTGCAAGCTTATGTATAAAAAGAGAGATGGAAAGACATATTAAAACATTTTCTAGAGCTAAACATATGCCATTAAATGATGCTATATCTATGAATGTACCATTGAATAAAGGAAATGATTTAATTATAGAAGACGTATTAGAATCGAAAGAGAATGTTGAACAAGATGTAATAAGCAATATAACTTGTTCAGGTATAATGAGTTTAAAATATGATATGGATATGGAAATGGCTGCAGTTTTTGAATTGAAATCTAATAAGTTTAATACTCGTGAAATATCGACATTACTTGATTTACCTAGAAAAAAAGTAGAAAACTATCTAATACAAATAAAAAGAATTATTAATAGATATTTGAAAACTATAGAATAATAATTGGGAGATGATTATATGTCATTTACAATGAGTATAAAAGAGGAATTATGTAATAAAACATATCCTTTACTAGAAAATATCGCTGAGTTATCAGGCTTCATTAGAAGCAGTTATAAGTACGATCTAGATAAGATTGAATTAATTACGGAAAACAACATAGTTGCTAAAAGAGTCATGAATCTTGTTAGGGAAGTTTATGGAATCGAAACTGAATACGAAGAGAAGAAACTAGGAAACTTTAATAATAAAAAAATATATGTAGTTACTATTGGTAGCAAGGTTAAATTTATATTAAAAGATTTATCATTAATCGATGATGAAGATAACTTTATCGAGTCACCAAAAGAATACTTGATTGGTTCTTTAGAAGAAGAGAAAGCATATATTAGAGGAAGTTTCCTTGCTAAGGGGAGCATAGCTGATCCTAATAATCAGTATCATATGGAATTATTATATGAAAATAAATATGAAGCAGTTTTTATTCAACGACTTCTTAATGAATTCGATTTGAATTGCAAAATTATAGTTAGAGAAACTAGATATATGGTATATATTAAAGAAGCAGAAAAGATAAGTGATTTCCTTAAACTATTGGGTGCAGTTAAACAGGTTTTATATTACGAGAATATTAGAATTACTAAGGAACAAAAGAATATTACCAATAGACTTAATAATTGTGAACAAGCTAATGTAGATAAGATTATAATGACTGCTGAAAAAGAGATTAAACAAATTAACTATATCGATGAGCATATGGGTATTAACCTATTGGATGAAAAACTACAAGAAACCTGTGAATATCGAATTAAATATCCAGAAGCATCATTATCCGAACTAGCTGATATCATCAATTTAGAAACGAATAGTAAAGTTACTAAGAGTGGATTAAACCATCGTTTTAGGAAAATTAAAGAAGTTTATGAACGATTATTAAATAATAAATAAAATGCATTGTAGTATTTGCATTTTTTTTATGTTATAATTCTTTTATAGAATAGAAGGGATTGATTTAATGATTGAAAATTTAAAAACAATTAAACTTACCATAGAAGGAGAGAAAAGAAAAGTAAATCTAGGATTATCTCTTATGGATTTAGCTAAAGATTATCAAGATAGATATAAATATCCAATAATATTAGCTAAAGTAGGTAACGAATATCATGAATTATCTGATATTGTTGAAAGTGATAAAGATATAACCTTTATAGATTTAAAAGAAAGAAGAGGTAATCTTGTTCATATCAATGGTCTTGTAATGCTACTTAGTTATGCTGCTAGAGAGAGTTATGGAGAAGATTCAAAAATTATAGTTAAACATTCAATTGATAAAGGTATATATATAGAAACTAATTTTAATCTAGATGAGAATAGATGCAATGCACTTAAGAACAAAATGAGAGAATTAGTTGAAAAAGAACTAAATATTATCAAATGCAAAGTTGATAGAAGAGAAGCTATTGAATATTTCAACGCTAAGAAAGAATATTCTAAAGTTGAATTGTTGAAATATGATGTAACTTCTACAGTTACTCTATATAAACTAGGTGATATGTATGATTATTTCTTTAGTTTAATGCCTTATAATACAAAAGTATTAAAGGATTTTGATCTACATTATCTAGACGAACATGGATTAGTTTTACTATTCCCAACCGTATACATAGATGGTATTAAAAAGTATGAACATCATCCTAAAATATTTGAAGTATTTAGGGAGTATCAAAGTTGGGCTTCAATAATGAAGATAGATAATATTCCAGGATTAAATAAGATAGTTGAACAAGGCAGAGCAGATGATATTATCAGAATTGATGAGACGTTGCAAAGTAATAGACTACTTAATATAGCAAGAACTATAGTTGAAAGAAAAGGAGTAAAAATCATTCTTTTGGCTGGACCTTCTTCCAGTGGTAAAACTACAACCTGTAGAAAACTATCAATGTATTTAAGAAGTTTTGGATTAGAACCTAAAGAAATATCTATGGACGATTATTTTATAGATAGAGAATTAAATCCTAAGGATGAAAATGGTGAATATGATTTCGAATGTTTGGAAGCAATCAATACTAAACAGTTTGAAATAGATGTAAAGAAATTACTTGATGGTGAAACGATTACTTTACCAAAATATAATTTTATTACTGGTAAGAGTGAAAAATCTAATGATGAGATAAGTTTAGGTAAAAACGAGGTAATAATTATTGAAGGAATACATGCTTTGAATGAAAAAGTATTACCTAATATCGATAAAAGTAAAAAGTTTAAGATATATCTATCTCCTCTAACTATCTTGAATATTGATATTCATAATAGAATATCATTAACTGATTCTAGATTGCTTAGAAGAATAGTAAGAGACAATAGAACACGTGGATATAAAGTAGAAGATACATTAAAAGTATGGAGAAAGGTAAGATTAGGAGAAGAAAAACATATATTCCCAAATCAAGATTCAGCTGATGTAGTATTCAATACAGCATTAATATATGAACTTGGTGTACTAAAGACATATGTTGAACCACTTCTATATTCTGTACCAATAGATAGCCCTTATTATGAAGAGGCGGTAAGATTAATAAATATGTTAAACACTTTCCAACCAATACCATCAGATGCAGTACCTGAGGATTCCCTATTAAGAGAATTTATTGGTGGAAGTTGTTATAATAGTTAAAAGGAGAGGAAAAAAATGACAAAAGTTGCAATTAATGGATTCGGAAGAATCGGAAGACTAGTATTTAGACTTATGGAAGAAGATCCAGAGTTAGAAGTTGTAGCAATCAATGATTTAACTGATGCTGAACAACTAGCATATCTACTTAAATATGATACTAATCATAGAAATTATAGAGTAGATGATATTTCATTTGAAGGAAATGATATCGTAGTAGGAGGAAGACATATTCCAGTATATGCTGAAAAAGATCCTTCAGTACTTCCTTGGGGAGCTTTAGGAATAGATGTAGTATTTGAATGCACAGGTATGTTTACTTCAGATGAAAAAGCAATGCCTCATATCAATGCTGGAGCAAAGAAAGTAATTATTTCTGCACCTGCTAAAGGAGACTTAAAGACAATCGTTTATAATGTTAACCATGAAACATTAGATGGTAGCGAAAAAATTATTTCTGCAGCAAGTTGTACTACTAACTGCTTAGCACCAGTACTAAATGCATTAGATAAAGAATTTGGTATTGAAAAAGGATATATGACAACAGTTCATGCTTATACTAACGATCAAGCTACACTTGATATAGCTCATAAGAAAGGAATTCTTGCACGCCGTGGAAGAGCATGTGCTGCAAATATAGTTCCTGCTTCTACTGGAGCAGCAAGTGCAATTGGACTTGTATTACCTAACTTAAAAGGAAGACTAGATGGAACAGCTATGAGAGTACCTGTACCAACTGGTTCAGTAATCGATTTAAGTCTTGAACTTAAGAAGAATACAACAGTAGAAGAAATCAATAATGCTTTCAAGAAATATGAAAATGAAACATTAAAGTTTACTATGGATCCAATTGTATCAAGCGATGTAATCGGTTCTCATTATGGAGCTATAGTTGATGGATTATCTACAAATGTTCTTGAAGTAGAAGGAAAACAATTAGTAAAAGTAGTAGCTTGGTATGATAACGAAATGAGTTATTCTACTCAAATGGTTAGAACAGCTAAATACTTAATGAAATAATAAGAATAAGCGAATAATATTTATTCGCTTTTTTTATTACCATAATGTATTGTATAATTAAAATAGGATTGGAGTGAGTAATTTGAAAAAAGTATTATTTTTATTACTAATCATTTTTATTATATGTACAGGTTGTGATAATAATGAAAATAAGGAAATTGTTTGTACTAAAAAAGAAGGGGATATTCAATATACGGCAACTATAACTAGAGAAGATGGTACAATCATAGTAAAACATGACGAAGTTAAGGAAGAGTGCATAGGTGATTCATGTAGTTATACTGCTAATTCGGAAGAAGAAGTAGTAGATGATTTCAACAAAGCAGTGGAAAAAGAAAAGAAGGAAGGTTATTCATGTGAATAAAAAAAATAATAAAACAATAAATAGAAAGAAAAAGAATAATAGAAATAATAAATCTAAGAATAAAACTGCTTTTACCTTGATTGAACTTTTAGCAGTAATAATTATTTTAGGAGTACTATTTCTTATAGCTATTCCTTCTGTTACATCATATATTGCGGACTCAAGAAAAAGTGTCTATGTAGATACTGCTAAAGAATATATTAGTGGAGCTAGAATACTGGTAAATAAGGGAGATATGGATGTATTTGACCTTGATACTTCCTATTATATTCCTATTTCCTGTATTCAATTGGAAACTGGAGGAGATAGTCCTTATGGTAAATTCAATGGAGCTTATGTAATAGTTTCTTATACCGAAGATGGTTTCGATTATTATTGGGCAAGTACAGATTCTGCTAAAATGGGAATTGTTCAAACAAGTGAGTATGATTTGGAAGAAGAATTAGTTAAACCCAATGTACCTTATATAGATACAACTATTTCGATTGCACCTGATAAAATGATATCTATTATGGATTCGAATACATGTACCTTTGGAGAAAAGGTTAGAGCAGGTTCTTCATATTTCCCAAGTGAAAGAAATGTAACTGATGATTATGAAATTGAACAAGTTCCATTATATTTTGACTTTTCTAATAGAGAAACTACTTATAAGGATGTTAATGGATCAGTTATAACTTTTTCATTATCTGATGTTTATAATAATACATTTTGGCATGACCAATCTGGAAAGACAAATCATTTATTTCAAGTATATAATGCTAGGGATTTTAAAAAACATGGATATATTGATATAGAAATGCCTAAAATAAGAAATAAGAAAACAGGAGAAGAAACTGCAATAACAAGTTGGTATTATGAAACACATTTAAAAAATTATTATGATGAAATATGGTCATGTAGTGGTTCTGCAGAACAAAAGTCAGTAGAATGTACTCCTAGAGAAAATTATATGGCTACAAATTATACTTATGATTCTAGTAATATTTATTCGTTTAAATATAAATTATATTTCTATTTAGAGAATGGAAAATACGTTAGAGTAACTACTAAATATGCATCTTTTGCTTCATATTTTTATAGATCATATTCATATATGTATCCACAGCTTTATCTTTTTGGAGCATTGGTACCAGAACAGTAAAAAAAATCGAACAAATTGTTCGTTTTTTTTATTGCAAAAATAAAATTATTCACTTATAATAAATCTCGACGTTTTAAATATTATCAATTATTAGGGTATACACAAAAAAGTGTTTTGTGTTGTTGGGAAAGGAGGCGTCAATAACCCTTATTAAATATTTTTAAGATGTCAAAAATTTAGGAGGAAGAATGAGTTTTATCATTGTAAAGAACTTGAATAAAACATTCAAAGTAAACGTACATGATAGTGGCCTAATAAATGCTTTTAAATCATTAGTAAAAAGAGAATATAAAGAAGTCAAAGCGGTAGATGATGTCTCTTTTGAAATTGAGGAAGGCGAAATCGTCGGCTATATTGGGCCAAATGGAGCAGGAAAATCCACAACCATTAAGATGTTAACGGGAATATTAAAGCCAGATAGTGGCTTAATAAATGTAGGTGGATTCACTCCCTTCATTGACAGAGTTAAATATGTCAAAAATATAGGAGTTGTTTTTGGACAAAAATCGCAACTGTGGTGGGATATCCCAGTAGAAGATTCTTTTCTTCTTTTAAGAGATATTTATAAGATCGATCAAAAAGAATATCTTGAAACTAAAGAGGAACTAATCAAATTACTGAATTTAAAAGAATTTTTAAACACACCAGTTAGACAATTGAGTCTAGGACAGAGAATGCGCTGCGAAATTGCCGCATCATTACTTCATAAACCTAAGGTTTTATTTCTAGATGAACCAACCATCGGACTTGATGCAGTAAGCAAAGTCGAGGTTAGAAAGTTTATTAAAGAAATAAGTATGAAACAGAAAGTAACCATTATACTGACAAGTCATGACATGACTGATATTGAGTCTCTAACTAATCGCGTAATAGTTATAGGTCATGGCAAAAAACTTTATGATGGAAGTCTTTCAGACATCAAGAAAAAGTATAATCGCATAAAGAAAGTTGAAATAATATCAAATAATTTAAAGAAGATTCCTTCAGTTAGCAATGTCGAAGTAATTGAAAAAGCTAATGGTAGAGTCCTTCTGGAACTTAATATGGACAAAACGAGTATCTCAAATGTGATTCGTGAGTATTCGAAACTATGTGAGATATTGGATGTTAATGTGTATGAAGTCAATATCGATAATATCATAGTTAATTTATACGAGGAGTATAATTTATGAGGCCGTATGTAAGTTATTTTAGACAGGAACTCACAGCAGCTCTTCAATACAAAGAAGCTGCAATTGCTGGAATGATGACCCAATTCTTTTGGGGATTGTTGTTTGCTTTCTTATATGCAGCATTTTATAGCCATGCTAATATTGATAATATTAATTTCCAACAACTCATGTGCTATGTGTGGCTAGGTCAGGCTTTTTACTCTCTAATAGCTCCAGGAGTAAAAGATGTAAGAATATTGGAGCAAATAAGAAATGGTGCAGTAGCTTATGAATTATGCAGACCTTATGATCTATATTGGTGGTGGTTTTTGAAACACATTGCCAAAAGGTATGCAGCATGTGCACTAAGATGTATTCCAGTACTAGTATTTGCATTATTAATACCCAAACCATATAATTTATCTTTACCAATTTCTTTGGAAGCATTCGTATTATTTCTAATATCCTTATTTTTGGGAACACTAATAGTGACAGGAATAAGTATGATAGTACAATTAATTGCTTTCTTTACTCACCAAGATAAAGGAATTGTAGGAATTATTAACATCATTCAAGGATTGTTATCTGGTTTTGATGTACCACTTCCACTTTTGCCTATAATAATGATTACATTAACTGAATTTATGCCTTTTAGATTGATTGGTGATTTATCGAAAAGGCTTTACTCAGGTAATATAGATTTTGTATATGGCTTAAAAAGTATAGTATTACAAGTGGTATGGATTGTTATATTGATAATAGTTGGTAGAATAGTAATGAAAATAGCTATGCGAAAGGTTACAATTCAAGGTGGATAGATGAAATTAGTAGGAAGATATCTATCTCTCCATTTGAAGTCATCTCTTGAATATAGGTCATCCTTTATCCTTTCAGTAATTTCCCAAATATTAGGTATGCTTGTTGAACTATTCACAGTCGTATCACTCTTTAGAAAGTTTGGATTGCTGGGAGAGTATAATAGTTATGAACTGTTGTTAGGTTTTTCAACTATCTGGTTGGGATTCTCACTAGCTGAAATGTTTGGTAGAGGGTTTGATCAATTTTCAAAAGTGATAATTAATGGAAACTTTGATTTATTGCTTATTAGGCCAAGAAATATTTACGTATTAATATTTGGTACAGATATGTGTTACGAAAAAATAGGGAGAGTAACAATAGCAACAATTATTTTTATGTATAGCGCCTACAAAGTAATTAATGGTTTTACTGTATTAAAACTATTATTATTAATTTTAATGATTATTGGAGCAGTAACTATTTCTATGTCCGTATTTATAATTGGTGCAAGTTTGACATTTGTCACCATCGAGGGACTTGAAGCTATTAATATAATTACCAACGGTACTAGACAATTAGGACAATTCCCAATGGGAATTTATAAAAAATTTGTTAGAGTAATATTTACTTTTGTAATTCCTATTACGATTGTAAATTATTATCCAATAAGTTATCTTAAGGGAGATACGAATAGTATATTGTATATATTGCTCCCACTTTATTCCTTGTTAATGTTGTTAGCTAGCATGAAGATATTTAAAATTGGTATGGGTAAATATCAAAGTACTGGATCGTAAAAGAGTTCTATATGAACTCTTTTTCTTATTGTCTTATTCACAAATACCTATATATTTGCTATAATAATTATGTTCAAATAAAGGAGTAAATATGAAGAAAACTATAAGAGATTATGATTTAAATAATAAAAAAGTAATAATAAGATGTGATTTTAACGTTCCAATAAAAGAAGGAATTATTCAAGATGACAATAGAATCGTACAATCATTGACAACTATTAAATATGCTATTGATAATGGTGCTAAAGTAATACTTATGTCACATTTAGGTAGAATTAAAGAAGAGGAAGATAAAGCTAAAAACTCTTTAAAATTAGTTGCTGTACGCTTATCAGAATTATTAGGTAAGGAAGTAATATTCGTTCCTACTACTAGAGGTAGTGAACTAGAAGAGAAGGTTAATGGTCTTAATCCTGGAGATGTTCTTCTTATGGAAAATACTAGATTCGAAGATGTACCTGGTAAGAAAGAAAGTGGTAATGATCCAGAACTTGGTGCTTATTGGGCTAGTTTAGGTGAAGTATTTATTAACGATGCATTCGGTACATGCCATAGAGCACATGCTTCTAATGTAGGAATAGCTAGTAATTTACCATCTGGGCTTGGATTCCTAGTTGAAAAAGAATATAATGAATTATCTGTTTTAACTAATCCTACTCATCCATTTGTAGTTGTATTAGGGGGAAGCAAAGTTAGCGATAAAATCGGAGTAATTGAAAATTTAGTTACTAAAGCTGATAAGATTATTATCGGTGGAGGTATGGCATATACTTTCTTAAAAGCTAAAGGAATAAATATTGGTAAATCTATTTTAGATGAAGAGAACTTAGAATTCTGTAAAAATATTTTAGGACAATATGATAACAAGATAGTTCTTCCAGTAGATAACGTTGCTACTAAAGAATTTTCTAATGAAGCTCCTAATAGAGTTGTTAGAGTAGGAGAATTAGAAGCAGATGAACAAGGATTAGATATAGGTCCAATGACTATCGAATTATTTAATCAAGTATTAGATACTGCTAAGACAGTATTCTGGAATGGACCACTTGGAGTATATGAATTCTCTAATTATACCAATGGTACAGAAAAGGTACTTGAAAAGGTTGCTAATCTAGAGGCTACTACTATCTTAGGTGGTGGCGATATTGTAGCAGCAGCTACTAAACTTGGCTATAAAGATAAAGTTACTCATGCTTCAACCGGTGGTGGTGTAACACTAGAATTTATGGAAGGAAAAGAATTACCTGGAGTAGTTTCAATAAACGATAAATAATGAAAAATGCGACATGGAAGACAATTTTAGTTCTATTAATAATGGTCATAGTTTTCTATGTAATAATGAAAGATGATTATCAAAATATAATCAATACAGTTCAAAGAGCTAATTATTTGCTTATTGGATTAAGCGTATTATTTATATTGATATATTATTTCTTAAAATCTGAATGTTTATATTTGATTGCAAGAGAACAGCATAAGCATATATCGCTTGGAAAGATGATTCATCAAACACTTATAACTCAATTCTTTAATGGTATAACTCCATTTTCAACAGGTGGTCAACCAATGCAAGTATATATGCTTACAAAAAGTGGAATACATATTGGAAAAGCGACAAGCATAATTATTCAAGACTTTCTGATGTATCAGTTAGCTCTTGTTACGGTGGGAATATTTGCTTTGATATCAAATCAAATATTTTCTTTTCTTCATATAGGTATAGCTGCTTATTCACTTATAATGTTAGGATTTATAATTAATACGATAATTGGTTTGTGCTTGTTATTCATCAGTTTTTCAAGAAAATTCAATAATTTTATTGGAAAACTTTTAATCAAAATACTTAGTAAACTAAGAATTGTTAAAGATAAAGAAAAGACGATCGGTGAATGGGAAAAAAAACTAGATGAATTTCATGAAAGTGGGAAAATCTTTAAAAGAAATAAAGGCTTATTCATTAAATGTTATCTATTTAATGTATTAGCACTTTCAGTATTTTATGTTATACCATTTTTAGTTCTAGTTAGTTTCGATCCTAATTGTGGAATAACTATTTCATCAGCACTTACTTGTAGTGCATTTGTCCTTTTGATTGGAAACTTTGTACCAATACCTGGAGGTAGTGGTGGAATAGAATATAGTTTTTATTTAATATTTGGCGGTATAGTAAAGGAATCGTTGTTATCTCCAGCCGTATTAGTATGGAGATTCATAACATATTATTTAGGGGTATTAATTGGTGGTGTAGCACTAGGATTTTTCAAAATTAAAGGAAGTGATAAGTAATGCGTATTGGATTATTTACCGATACATATCCACCATTTATTAATGGTGTATCTACCAGTGTTTATATGTTAAAAAAAGCATTAGAAAAAGAAGGACATACAGTATATGTAGTTACACTTAATAATTCATCTTTGCATTATCAATTTGAAGATAATGATACAGTTATCAAGGTTCCGGGATTACCAATAGGTTTTTATGATTATAGGGTTACCACTATTTATCCCGTTAGAGCACTTAATGTAATTAGAAAATGGAAACTCGATGTAATTCATTCTCATACAGAGTTTAGCGTTGGAACATTTGCAAGAATTATTGCTAGACAATACAATATACCGCTAGTTCATACATATCATACGATGTATGAGGATTACACACATTACATAACTAAAGGATATTTTAATAACTCAAGTAAGAAAATAGTTGAATATCTATCAAAGTTTTATTGCGATACTACGGCTAATGAATTGATAGTACCTACTCAAAAAACTTATAACTTATTTAGAGAAAAATATGGTGTTAATAAGAATATTCATATAATACCTACAGGTATCGAAGTAGATAGATTCTTCGAAGAAAATATCGATTTTAATAAAGTTGAAAAACTAAGAAAAAAATTAAAAATAGATAAAGATAGTTTCAATATAATCTATGTTGGAAGGTTGGCAGAAGAAAAAAATGTTAAACTTCTTATAGATGGACATAAAAAAATAGTAGAAAAATATCCTAATACAAATCTAATTATCGTTGGTGATGGCCCAGATATAGATGCTTATAAGGAAAGAAGAGATAAATTAGGATTAAAGGATAGAATAATATTTACCGGTAAAGTACCTTGGGAAGATGTTCCTTATTATTACCATCTCGGTAAATTATTTGCAACAGCATCTACAAGTGAAACACAGGGATTAACAGTAATTGAAGCAATGGCAGCAAGTGTTGCACCAATTTGTATAGAGGATGAGAGCTTCAAAAATACTGTTATCGATGATTTGAATGGAAAGATATTTCATAATAAAGAAGAATATACCGACATAGTTTTGAATTTGATTGGTGATGATACAAAACTATCTCAATTAAGAAATCAGGCTAGAATGAATGCAGAAACGCATAGCTCTAGATTCTATGCTCAACAAGCTCTAATTGTATATAATATTGCAATTAAAAATAAAAATCATGTTAACTATGGTACCGTAGGTAAAATAGTTGATAGAGTAAAGGAGAAAAAAAGTGAAAATAATAATAGGAAACCAAAAAACATATTTAAATTTAGACGAAGTAAATGATTTCATTAAGAATACCAATTCTCGTAATGATGTAATTATTTGCCCTAGTTATCCATTTATAACAACCTATTTAGATAATAGTAACTATATAGTTGGTGCTCAAAATGTATCCGAAAAAATAAATGGTAGTACTACAGGAGAAGTAAGTGCTTCACAGCTTAAATCAATAGGAGTTAAATGCTGTATAGTTGGTCATTCAGAAAGAAGAGAATTATTTAAAGAGAATAGTGAAGCAATAGTTAATAAGATAACTAGATTATTTGAAGAAAATATAAGAGTTATATTCTGTATAGGAGAAAATCTAGAGTTGAGAAAGAACGGGACTACTAAGGATTTTGTAGGTAAACAAATTCTTGAAGTATTTGATAACATCGATAGAACTAAACTTAATGAAGTTATTATTGCTTATGAACCTATCTGGGCTATTGGAACAGGATTAACTCCATCCAATGAAGAAATTGAAGATGTAGTTACATATATCAAAGATCTAGTAAAAGATAAATATGATAAAGATATCAAAGTTTTATATGGTGGAAGTGTTAGTAAGAAAAACATCGATGAATTAAATACTATTGAAATAGTTGATGGATATCTAATAGGTGGAGCAAGTACTAAAGTAGAAGATTTCAACTATATTATGGAAAAGAATAATTAGAAACCAATAAATGGTTTCTTTTTTTAATCTATTTATGTATAATAATTCACAGGTAATTAAGGAAGAGATTATTATGCGAAAGTTTATAGTTAGTGACTTACATGGTAATGGCAATGTATACAATTCGATAATTGGCTATCTAGAAAATATAAATAAGGATGAACCAATAACATTATATATAAATGGAGATTTAATCGATAGAGGAATAGATTCTGCAGTGATGCTTTTAGATGTAATTGAAAGAAGTAAAAATGGCCCCTTCAAAATAGAATACTTGGCAGGTAATCATGAGTATCTGATGTATAAATCATTAAATGAATGGGTTAAGTATAATAAGTTTGATCCTTTTGATTCTTGGCACGAGTACGGTGGTTGGCAAACCGATTATACATTGCAAGATATATTAGGAGATAGTAGTAAATTAATAGATGTTTACAATTATATAAGCAACTTGAAACTCTATCATAAATTCGAGGAAAAAATATGTAATAAGAAAATAGTATTGGTTCATGCCGCTTGTCCTCCAAAAGTAAAAGATGAATGTGATTTAAGAATAAAAGATGAAAATGATGCAGTAATTTATTCTTTGTTTTCAAGGAACGAGTATAATTATTTCCCATCTCGAATAAAAAAGGGAAGTAGGAAATATTTTTCTATTGTTGGCCATACTCCAAATAAAAATGAACTTGGCTTTGTATTTAATAAAAAAGAAAATATTCTAAATATAGATGGTGGATCTGGTTATTATGTTATTGGCTATTTCGATCAAGATCATGTTCCATTAGTAGAAATTAAAAACAATGAATTAGAAATATTAACCTTTAATAATAACAATAAAATAATATTTGGTAATACTTTTAGAGATGGAAATATTATCCCTATGGATGAAACTAAATTAAACCACTATAGAAGTTATTTAGATAATTCTGTTAAAGTAAAAAGACTAGTAAAAAATGAAGATGATATAGTAATGTATTCTGATTAATAAAAAATAAAGGACAATAGTTCTTTATTTTTTGGTATAATAATAATTAGAGTAGTCGAAAATGAAAAATTGAAAAATAGAGAGAATACTATTAATTATAATAGGATAATTATGGATAACTTGATGGTACTAGGAATACCATCTCATTTGAATGGATTTTTATATATGATAGATATTATTGAATATCTACTTATCAATGATACTTTTAAAATTAAATTTAATAATGATATTTATAAATCATTGTCAAAGAAGTATGGCATATCTGTAGTTAGTATTGAAAGAGATATAAGATATGCTATTGAGATAGGTTATAGCAGAACTCTTTTAGATGTAAATGATGATATTTTTAAGAATTCAATTAGCTATAATAAGAGTAAACCAACCAATAAACAATTTATTATGACAGTATTTAATAAAATAAGGGAAGATCTTAGATAACTTGACTAATTTTTATATTGATTATATACTTATATCATAAAAAGTGATAGGAGAGTGCATTTTATGAAACGTAAAATTGATAATTTCCTTATTAAATGGAAGAACGAAGAAGGTAGAAAGCCACTTGTAATTTATGGTACTAAGCAGGTTGGAAAAACTTATACTGCTATAAAATTTGGTGAAGAATATTATGAAAATACTGTATATATTGATGGTAATAATTTTAATGATTTAAATGAACTATTAAAAAAAGAGAATACCATCGATAGTGTGATCTCAAAATTGGAAGAATTTACTAGTGAGAAGATCGAAAAGAACAAAACACTTTTGATAATCGATAATGTTAACGAACCAGAATTAGTTAACTATTTTAAACCATTTGGTAAATTCAAAAACGATTACAGTGTTATTATAATTGTTTCTATTCGAGAAAACCTATCTAAATTTAAAGGTGAAGAATTACAATATAAATCGATGCTTCCTATGGATTTTGAAGAGTATCTAATGGCTCATGATAAGCAAGAATTAATCGACTTTATAAAAACTTCATTTAAGAACAATACTAAGAATCAATTTCACTCAGTTGCACTTGAATACTATAATGATTTCGTTTGTACTGGTGGAATGCCTGAAGCTGTACAGATGACTATAGATTCAGATAATAAAATATATCTAAATTCAATATATGATAAGATAATCGATGTTTATAGAAAAGAAAGCATCATGCAAGATAATCTAATCGATATTACTAGAAGTTTTGAAATATATGAAAGCGTTGGTAAACAATTATCTAAAACCAATAAAAAGTTCCAATATGGATTCATCAAAGAAGGAGGAAGAAGTAAAGAATATGAAAATTCTTTGAACTTTCTTCACAATAATGGATTGATATATAAATGTTATAAACTTAATGAGGTTAAAAGCCCACTTCATAGTAATAAAGATAAAGATAGTTTTAAGGTTTATTATAACGATAGTGGATTCTTATATAAGAAATTATATATAAATAGAAAGCAATTTGATGAAGATGAAAAAATTAAAATGCTTTTATATGAAAACCAAGTAGCTTCAACTTTGGTATCAAATGGATTTACTCTTCAGTATTATCAATCATCTGGTATTGCTGAAATAGATTTTGTTATTCAAACTCGTACAGGTAATATAATTCCTATCGAATTATGTATGCATAATAAATCTAAATCTAAAGCATTGGCTATTTATATAGATAAATATAAGCCAAATGAAGCAATACGAATAACTACAGATAATTTTGCTGTTAGAAACAAAGTAAGATATATTCCTTTTTATGCTACTTTTTGCTTAGAAAACATCATATAAATTGCGTTGTTACACCTATATGATTTATAATAATTATGGTGATTGTATGCCTAGAATTATTTTTCATATCGATGTGAACAATGCTTTTTTATCCTGGACTGCTGTTAAGTTTTTAAAAGAAGGAAATAATCTAGATATAAGAACAATTCCAAGTGTTATTGGCGGAGACGAATCAAAGCGTCATGGAATCGTATTGGCAAAGAGTCCAATTGCTAAAAAAATGGGTATTAAAACAGCTGATACTTTATATAGTGCTAGAAAAATCTGCCCTTCATTAAAAGTGTTTCCTCCAGATTATTCTTATTATGAGGAAATGTCTAAGAATATGATGAAATTAATATCCAATTATTCCCCAGTAATAGAGCAATTTTCTATAGATGAATGCTTTGTTGATTTTACTGGAATGAATTATATATATGATGATTATATAAAACTAGCATATACAATTAAAGATAACATATATAATACTTTTGGCTTTACCGTTAATATTGGAGTAGCTAATAACAAATTATGTGCTAAGATGGCTAGTGATTTTGAAAAACCAAATAAGGTTCATACTTTGTTTGATAATGAAATAGAAGAAAAACTACTTCCACTTCCTGTAGATAGTCTATTTATGGTAGGTAAAAAAACAGCACAAAGATTACATGATCTAGGTATCAATACTATCAAAGAATTAAATGAACAAGAATTATCTTTCTTGACTAAAGAGTTTAAGTCTCAAGGAGAATATCTTTATAATAGCTCTAGAGGAATAGACAATAGCATTGTCGATAATACTCTTTCAAAGTCAAAAAGTATAAGCGTATCCTGGACTCTTGAAAAAGATACTGACGATATAGCTTACATAAAAAAAACACTTCTTAAGCAGGTTGATGAAGTAGGTAGATTACTTAGAAAAGATAATTATTTTGCTAAAACGATTACTGTTACATATAAGAATAGCGAATTTGATTCTTTTTCAAAACAAACTACTTTAAATAAACCAATATCTACAAATGATGAAATATACAAGATAGTAATCGATTTATTGGAAAAAGTATGGGATTTTGAAAAGATCAGAAATATTGGAGTTAGATTATCTAATTTTAATGATAATAATAAAGAAAATACACTTTTTGAAACTGATGTAATAAATAAGGATGATAAACTCCAAAAAACTATTGATAATATAAAAGATAAGTATGGTAGTGATGTTATAAATCCTGCTTCACTTATGGAAAAGGGAAAATAATGAATATAGAAAATATAGATATTAATAATTTTTTAAATAAATATATAGACTTTGTAGATAATATTTCTAATAAATTTAGATATGATAATAACATTAAGCATCTTCTATATGTAATTGTACCTGCTTTTGTTATTAAATATGATATTAAAAATGAGAAACATATACTCAATTGTTTTGAAACTATTCCGATAGTTGTTACCGGTACTGAGGATAAAACTATAACAGCCTCTTTTAATAGAAAATTAAGTGTGGATAATGGCAGTTATAAAACTGTTAAAATAATACTCCTCAATGAATTTAAAACGGCTAATTTAACCGATTTACTTGATAGTATCATTCATGAATATAATCATGCGATAAACTCTATAAATTATGAGATATCTTACGATGATAAAATAATAAAAGTAAGAACTGGTTTATCATATATTCTCTATGATAAAAAAAGTCTTAAATATATTAGTAAAAGCAATGAAGTTGCACTTGAAGAAATACTTAATACTATGCAAACCGAGGAAATAATAGAAATAATTAATTCTTTTGGTAAAAAGCCTATTAGTAATTATGAATTTAATAATATGCTAGATACTTTGAATAAAGAAATAGGTTCTTCTAAATTCAAATCAGATGCATATATGTATGATTCATTATTAACTTCCGAATTAATAAAAAATAAAACATTTACTCCAACAATATGCAATCTAAGATTCAAAGGACTTATCGATGATATACCATATCTATTTGATAATGTAATAGGTAGAGATGGAGAGTATAATAGGTTAAATGAGTTATTAACAAAAATTCATAAAAACGAATGGGATTATAACAATTCAAAACTATTCAGAAATATAATATTGAATAATATAAAAAGTGATTCTCTTAAAGTAATAGATTTAATAAGGGAATACGATAGCAAATGCATATATAAACATAATCCAGAGTAAATATTTAACTTCATATAATTAGGTGGTTTATGGTATAATTTACATATGGGATTTTTCATATATTAATCGAAAAGGAGAGTATGAAAATTTATGAATAATTTATTAGCAAAATATTTAAATAATTGTAATAATATTGATTCTTATTATCAAAATTTAGTAACTCTTACTAAAAATCATTATTATGTTGGATCTACTAATGAATGGATACTTGATAACTATTATTTAGTAGTTGAACATAAAAATGTTATAAAAAAAGATTTTAAAGAATATAAACGATTAAAAACACTTTTGGAAGCAAATGGTGAAATATATAAAGTATTATTGGATATCTTTAATAAGTATAAGTTTAATATAGATTTAAAAACATTGATTAGAGAGTTAAATAATTATCAGGATAAAACAGACTCTTATTATTCTTATGGAACAATTAGAGTAACTCCTTATATTATCACTATGATAATTACCGAGGAAATCAATAAACTTTGTAATAAGAAAGATGCTAGACAAAAAGATATTTATAGGGTTAATGATTTGATTGAAAAAATCGAAGGCGATATCGAAAATGGTAAAGAAGTTAACCTTAAGGAATATATTTCAATAGATGATTATGTTATTACACATCCTACTTATCTATATCATTTGAATGCTAATTTAAAAGAATTCGGTGAGAAAAGTACAGATGTTTTTGAAGAGTTGAATACCTATTTAAAAGAACATAATATTGACTTAAAAGATGTTATTAATAAGGAACATTTACAAAGTATAGAAGATAACTTATTGATTACTAACTTATTTAATAATCTAAGAACAGTATCTAAAATGGAACTTAGTTATCTTTATGATAAATTAAGTAGAACAGAAAAACTATTGATTACCGACAGTACTTATAAAGCAATGACTAAAGAATCCAAAGATCTATATAGACATCAAATATCTTTAAATACAAAAAATAAAGATGAATATAAATATGTAAAGGATATAGTAGAAAAGAAAGAAAAACAACATAAAGAATTAGCAGATTATATATTCAAAAAGAGAAATTATAGATTAACATTTACAATCTATCTAACTTTATTTATTTTCTTTACCATATTAATATCTGATTTACTATCTCCATTTTTACTTAATAATAGAATTATTTCATTCTTCCTATTATTAATTCCAATTAGTGAAGTTGTTAAAGAGTTGTTGAATAAAGTATTCATGATTATATACAGACCGAGAACTCTTCCTAAACTAGATTTTTCCAAAGGAATACCTAGTGAATATTCAACTATGGTAGTTATACCTACAATTGTTAAAGATACTAGAAAAATAGATGAAATGTTTGAAGCATTAGAAAAGTATTATCTTTCTAATAAAAGTTCTAATTTATATTTCACTTTATTAGGTGATTGTCGTGAAAGTGATAAAAAAGAATTACCAGTTGATGCTGAAATAGCTGATTATGGAATTAAAAAATCTAAAGAATTAAACGATAAATATCATAAAGAATTATTCCATTTCTTATATAGAAGAAGAGCATATAATGAAAAAGAAGGTAAATTCTTGGGTTATGAAAGAAAAAGAGGAGCACTTCTTCACTTCAATAAACTACTTTTAGGTAAATTGTCCAAAGAAGATAAAGATAAATATGTTTATGTTGAAAATATTTCAAGTTTAAAAAATAAAATTAAATATGTTATTACACTTGATACAGATACTGAGTTAGTTCTAAATACTGCTCAAAGATTAGTAGGTCTAATGGCCCATCCATCTAATAGACCAGTACTTAATAGTGCTAAAACTAAAGTTATTAGTGGTTATGCTTTAGTTCAACCAAAAGTAAGTTTGGATATTGAATCTACTAATAAATCTGTTTATTCACAACTTATTGCTGGTATAGGTGGATTCGACATCTATTCATCAATTGTTCCTAATTTCTATCAAGATGTTTTTGGTGAAGGATCATTCGTTGGAAAAGGAATATATGATGTAGAAGTATTTGAAACAGTTATAGGTGATAAATTACCTGAAAATTTAATACTATCCCATGACCTTCTTGAAGGAAATTATGTTAGATGCGGTTACGCTTCTGATGTTGAACTAATAGATGATTTCCCTGGTGAATTCCTTGTAGATATGTCCAGACAACATAGATGGGCTAGAGGAGATGTTCAAATACTAGGTTGGTTATTTAGAAAAGTAAAAACTAAAAATGGTGGTAAAGTTAAAAACCCATTAAATGGTGTAGAAAAGTTTAAAATCTTTGATAATCTAAGAAGAATGCTTCTAAATATATCTTTATTACTATTGTTATTAATATCTTTCTATAAAGGTAATTCTTTATGGACTCTATTAACTATAATATTAATAATTTCATTACCAATATTCTTCTACTTAAAAGAAATATTTAATGTTAAGAGAAGGACAGTTTCATCATTTGATCATTATGATTCATTAATGTATGGAGCTAAAGCTCTTGTATCAAGACTTTATATTAATTTTATAACGATACCTTATATGGCAAATATGCATCTTAATGCAGCTTGTAAATCGCTTTATAGAATGTTTATTAGTCATAAAAATCTATTAAATTGGATTACTGCTGAAGATGCTGCTAAAACTATCGATAGACATTTAAAATCATATATTAAAAATTTTAAAACTAATTATATTGCAATTATATTGGTTATCATTGCAATTATTATCGAACCATCTAATATATTTGTAGGATTAATAGTTATTATTTCATTTATTTTAGCACCATATCTATTATGGTTAATAAGTGCTAAAGAAGAAGGAGACGATATATTATCCAAAGAAGCTGATGAAGAATTACTTGAAGTTGCTAGAAGAACATGGAAATTCTTTGATACATTATTAAAGCCTGAAAATAATTATTTGATTCCTGATAACTATCAAGTTAATAGGGAAATAAAAGAGGATAGCAAGACTAGTCCTACCGATATCGGTATGAGTATTACTGCTGTTATTTCTGCTTATGAATTGCAATTTATCGATAAAGATAAAGCTTATGATCTATTGCTAAATATAATCAATTCATATGATTCCTTAGAAAAATGGAATGGAATGATCTATAACTGGTACAATATCAAAACAATGAAAAAGATAATTCCATATGATATTTCATCCGTAGATAATGGAAATTTGGCTGCTTGTTTAATGGTTGCTAAGAATTTCTGTGAAAAACAAGGATATAAAGAATTGGCTACAAGAATCGAAGAATTATTTGATGCGATGAACTTTAAAACTCTTTATACAGATAAAGACGTATTCAGCATTGCCTATCATTCTGTCGAAGATAAATTATCGGTTTATAACTATAATAAGTTTGCTAGTGAAAGTAGAATATTATCATTTGTAGCTATAGCAAAAGGGGATGCTCCTACTAAGCACTGGCTATGTTTGGATAAATCATTAACTAAATATAAAAGATATAAAGGTTTAGCTTCATGGAGTGGTACTTCTTTCGAATACTTCATGCCTGCTATATTTATGAAGAGTTATTCTAATACACTATTGGATGAAAGTTATTTCTTCTCTGTTTTGTGTCAAAAAGAATATATGAAGGAAGTTAATCCTAAGATGCCTTGGGGTATTAGTGAATCAGCTTATGGCGAATTAGATGATGGTTTGAACTATAAATATAAAGCATTTGCAACTCCATATTTAAAAGTACAGGAAGATAAAATTCAAAGAGTAGTTATTTCACCATACTCATCAATCCTTGCAATTACTAACTATCCAACAGAAGTATATAGAAACGTTAGAAAATTAAAAGATTTAGGTCTATATAATGAATTTGGTTTCTATGAATCATATGACTATGATGATAAAGAATTAGTATTATCTTATTTTGCTCATCACCAAGGAATGATTTTAGCAAGTTTAGCTAACTACTTGAATACCGATGTTATAAGAAATTATTTCCATAGTGATGTAAGAGTTAAAGCTATAGAGATTCTTCTTAAAGAAAAAGTTCAAATCAATCCAATTATCGATTTCAAAATTTATGGTTATAAGAAATATAACTATGAAAAAGAAGTCGTTGAAAACGATATTAGAGAACTTAACCATTTATCATCTATTCCAGAAGTATCCGTATTATCAAATAATAATTACTTGTTATTGATTAACGATAGAGGTAATGGTTTCTCTAGATATAAGAGAACTCAACTTAATAGATATAGAAAGATAACTGAACAGGATTATGGTAACTTTGTATATATTAAAGACTTATCTACCAATAAATTCTGGTCAAATACATATGCACCAGTAAATGTTAAACCTGATAAATATAATATTGTATTTGCTAGTGATAGATTAACATTCCTAAGAGAAGATGAAGGAATACATACTAAGACGGAAATAATAGTTACTAAAGAACATGATGCCGAAATTAGAAAGATTACTTTCAAGAATCATACTGAAGAAGATAAGTACTTGGAAATTACCACATATACAGAGCCAATTATAATTGAAAATATTGAAGATATTACCCATAGAACATTCAAAAGTCTATTTATAAGTGGTACTTATGATAAAGAAAAAGAAGCTCTTGTTATGTGTAGAAAGAATAATTCTAAGAAGACTAGAGATTATATGGTAACTAAACTTCTTGTAACTGATGAACATAAAATGTCTTTCGAAATAGAAAGAGATAAGTTTATTGGAAGAAATAGAAATACTAATAATCCAGCTGCTATGTCTAGAAAGAATCTTTCAAATAGAGAGGGAACTACAATAGATCCAGTTATGAGTTTAAGAACTACAATAGTTGTTCCTCCTAAGAAAGAAAATACAATATACTATATTACTGGCTTTGGAAAGAGTAGAGATCAAATAGATGCTATTCTAGATAGTTATAATAGTTATATTAACATTTCTACTGCATTTAAATATGCTACACTTGCCAATAATATCAATACTAAAGAACTTAATATTACTGGACCAGATATGAGAAACTACAATATTATGCTTGATTATCTATATCAAACTAGTAGACATTTCATAAGTCCAGAAAGAAAAGATATTTTAACTAAGAATGCTTTGAATCAAACCAATTTATGGAAATTCGGTATTTCTGGAGATTTCCCATTAATACTTGTTGAACTTCATGATGGTGAAAGTTTAAATCTAGTTAAAGAAATATTAAAAGCATATGAATTTTATAAGAGTAGAGCAATATTTGTAGATGTTGTAATCATACTTAGAGAAAAGGATAAATATAAATTTGCAATTAATAAAGAAATAGAAAAAGAACGTTATAGAATGCATTCTGTTCATAGTTATATGGATACTCCAGGAGAGATATATGTTATAGATGGTAATGAGGTAACTCCTGAAGAAACAGTACTATTAAATATGGTTGCGCGTTTAAGATTTGATTCAAAAAGATCTTCTTCATTAAGCGATAGTATTAAACTTCTTCAAAAGGAAAATGAGATGATCGATTATGATAAGCCAACATATGTTGAAGCATTACAGGAAGAGGAAGAGCCAGAATTAGATTTCTATAATGAATATGGTGGATTCAATAAAGAAAAGAATGAATATGTGATAACTAATCCTAATACTCCAGTACCATGGACTAATATTATTGCAAATAATACTTTTGGTACTCTAGTAACCAACAATGAATGTGGATTTACTTATGCATATAACTCTCAAATGTTTAAGTTAACTTCTTGGACAAACGATATTGTTCTTAACGATAAGTCTGAAGTAATTAAAGTTAATGATAAGATTGTTAATGCTACTATGGTAAGACATGGATTTGGTTATTCTGTATTTACTCATAATACAAGCGATTATACATTCGATACTACTCATTTTGTAAGTAGCGAAGATACAGTTAAATTCTATAAGATAAACTTCGTTAATAAGAAGAATAAAGCTGAAACATATAAATTAACATTCTTAATCAATCCTACTTTTGGACCTAACGAAGAGAAATCTAGTAGATATCTATTAACTGATTACTATGAGAAGATGAATAGTATTCTAATTAGAAATGTATACAATACTAATTTTAATCATATTACTTGTTTCATGTCTTCAACACTTCCTCTAAGTGAATATCAAATAGATAAGATATTATTTAAATCTATTACTGTTGATGTTAATGTTGGACCAAAAGAAGAGAAAGAATTCTCATTCATGCTTGGTACTGAAATCGGTAATGATAAAGTTAAGGCACTTGTAGATAAATATTCAAAGATTGAAGATATCAATAAGGAACTTGAAAAAGTTAAAAAATATTGGATAGATAAACTTGGTAGAATTAAAGTAAAAACTCCAGATGATAGTTTCAATACGGTACTTAATGGTTGGTATTTATATCAAACAATCTCTTCAAGATTAAAAGCCAAAGCAGGTTTCTATCAAGTTGGTGGAGCATTTGGATTTAGAGATCAATTACAGGATGCTACCAATATAGTTTTAGTCGATGAAGAAAAGACTAAGAGTCAGATTATGGAAAATGCTAAGCATCAGTTCTTACAAGGAGATGTTCTTCACTGGTGGCATGAAATAATAATGATGGGATTAAGAAGTAGATTTAAAGATGATTATCTATGGCTTGTATATTCCGTTAATACTTATGTTAAGACTACTGGTGATATGAAATTTGTTGAAGAAAAAGTTCCATTTATCAATGGTCAGATGCTTGATGAAGATGAAGCAGAAAGAGGTATAATATATAATTATACTAAAGAGTCAGCAACAATCTTGGAACACTGTATGATTGCAATTGATAAAGCAATGAAGGAACTTGGAGCAAATGGTTTACCACTAATGGGTGGTGGAGACTGGAACGATGGAATGAATCGTATCGGTATTGAAGGAAAAGGTACTAGTGTATGGCTTGGATTCTTCCTATATTATGTACTTGATGAATTCGTAAATCTATTCAAAGGTAGAAAAGAAGTCAATGCTGAAAAGTATAAGAAATTCTTAACTAAGCTAAAAACTAGCTTAAATGAAAATGCTTGGGATGGAGATTACTATCTAAGAGCATTCTTCGATGATGGAACTAAAGTAGGTTCAAAAGAAAGTGAAGAATGTAAGATAGACTTAATAAGCCAAAGTTTCTCTATATTATCAGATGTTATTGATAAAGAAAAAATCGATAGTGTTATTAAATCTGTTGAAGAGAATCTAGTAGATAATGATTTAAAAATTATTAAGTTACTTACTCCTGGATTTGAAAAATCAAAGAATAATCCTGGATATATAATGGATTATCCAAATGGTATAAGAGAAAATGGTGGACAATATACACATGCAGTTACATGGTATATAATGGCCTTAATAAAATTAGGAGCAAACGATTTAGCATTTAAATATTATCAGATGATAAATCCAATCAATAGAACGCTAGATAAGAAGAGCGTTAAAACATATGAAGTAGAACCATATGTTATATCAGCAGATATCTATAGTAATCCAGATTATCCTGGAAGAGGTGGATGGACTTGGTATACAGGTTCAGCTGGTTGGTTCTATAATGTTGGTATTACTGAGATATTAGGTCTTAAGAGAGAAGGAAATACATTAAGATTTGTTCCTAGTGTTCCATCTAGTTGGAATTCATATGAAATCGAATACAAATATTATGATACAGTTTATAAGATTAAAGTTAATTTCACCAACCAAGAAAGTATAGTTGTCGATGGTGATATTATAGATAAAAAATATGTAACACTTAAGAAAGATAGAAGAGTACACGCAGTTGTTGTTAATATTAGGAGGAAATAATGATTAATTTTGATTTTCATAAGTATGTTGGTAAACATATAAAAAAGGAAGATAAAGTAGTATATCTAGAAAAAGCACAAGAAATAAAGTCTAGATTTATAGATGGAGATCTATCATATCTAAATAAATTGGATACTTTTGTATCAAAAGATGAACTTCATCAAATATTAGATACTGCTAAATATGTTAAGAATAATTGTGATGTATTTGTTGTCATTGGAATAGGTGGTTCTTATATGGGGGCTAAAGCTGTTATTGAAGCTTTATCTCCTACCTTTAATCGTAAATCTCCTGAGATAATCTTTCTTGGAACTAATCTTTGTGCTGAAGAGTATCAGGAAGTATTCGATTATATAAGAGAAAGAGAAGTAATAGTTAATGTTATAAGTAAGAGTGGTACTACTTTAGAGCCAACAATTGCTTATAACTTAATTATGAAACTAATGAGAGAGAAATATAATGATGAAGAGTTAAAGCAAAGAATAATTGCTACTACCGATAAAGAAAAAGGAAAACTAAGAGAAGAAGTTAATGAAAATGGTTATACTTCATTTGTAGTACCTGATAAAATTGGTGGTAGATTCTCTGTACTAACTCCTGTTGGATTACTTCCAATTGCCGTTTCTGGTATCAATATAGTTAGACTTCTTAATGGAGCTACAGAATCATTTAAAAGAGTAGATAGAGCTTTAGAATATGCTATTATTAGAGATATTTTATATCATAAGAATAAGTATATTGAATCGTTTACTGTTTATAATCCTAAATTATATTATTTTACAGAATGGTTAAAACAATTATTTGGTGAGACACAAGGCAAGGGTGGTAAAGGAATATATCCTACTAGTTGTGTTAATACTAGGGATTTGCATTCCCTAGGTCAATTCCTTCAGGATGGTAGCGATTATATATTCGAGACTGTAATCGGTATAGAGAAAGATACTACAATTAGACTAGATCAGTATGATATAGAGTTGAATAGTTTAAATAGAATAGCTCTTGATATGGTTGCAACCGCTCATAATAATGGTCATACACCTAGTGGTATTATTACCATAGATGAAAAGAATGAAGAAACTATGGGAGAACTAATTCATTTCTTTATACTAGCATCTATTGCTGGAGCACTTCTATTAGAAGTCAATCCATTCGATCAACCAGGTGTTGAAGATTATAAAAAATTGATTCAAGAAGAATTAAAGTAATAATAGAGAGTATACTAAGTTATACTCTTTATTTTTTTACCATTTTATGGTATAATTAGAGACGTAAGGAGGAATGAATATGATATATGTAATTATGGTAGTTGGAATTATATTTTTATGTATGCTTCCAGGTATGATAGTACAGATAAATGAATATGAACGTGGAATCAAATTTTCTAGAGGTAAATTTAAAACAATTATGAATCCAGGTTGGCATATTGTATGGCCAATATTTCAATCATATAGAAAAGTTGATATAAGAACTAAAGCTGTCGATGTACCTGCACAAGAAGCAATTACTAAAGATAATGTTTCAATAAAAATAAACGCAGTTTTATACTATAAAGTATTTGATGCATCTAAAGCAATTCTTGGCGTTGAAAATTTCTATTATGCAATAAGTCAGTTAGCACAAACTACAATGCGTAATGGCGTTGGTTCAGTAACACTTGATGAATTACTTGTTGATAGAGAAAAGATTTCTACAGAGATATGTAGGATTATTGATGAATTATCTGATCCTTGGGGAATCAAAGTAGAAAATGTTGAATTAAAAGATATTTCATTACCAGAAGAAATGCAAAGAGTTATTGCTAAAGTAGCTGAAGCTGAAAGAGAAAAGATGGCAGTTATTACAAAAGCTAAAGGTGAAGTTGAAGCTAGTGAAAACTTAACTCGTGCAGCTGAAAATATGGCTAAGGTTCCTGGTGCATTACATCTTAGAACATTATCAACAATAAATGATGTATCTAGTGATCAATCAAATACGATTATCTTTGCCTTACCAATTGAAATATTAAGAGCATTTGAAGGGTTGGCAGAAAGAGGAATGACTCCTCCACCACCACCTCCAATGAAACATGAACCAAAAGATAATCATTAAAGAAAAATAGAGAATAGAGTTTAAGCTCTATTCTTTTTTTGCTATAATTTTGTTATAGAGGTTGTTATATGTTAAAAAATCGATTTGATATATTTGAAATTGAATATAATGATAAGGATAAAGACTATATAGATGATTTAATTGAGCATATTAAAGATAATTATATAGAAGTAATGCAATTCTTTAAATTAGATAATATATCTAGTATAGTTAAAATTAAAATATGGAATGATATAGAAGAATATAGAAATTTCTTTAATAATATGTATTTGTCATATGGCATTCAAAAAACAGTTCCTACTTGGGAAATACAAAGATCTTCTAAGGATGATACGCCAAGAATAGATGCTATATCATTTTATTTAATAAAAGATGTAAAAGGTCATTTTAATGATTCTTTAGAAAATTATTTCAAAGGATTTATTCATGAGTTTGTTCATACTTGTCATGAAGAATATAGTGGTGGATATAGTTTCCTTACCTGGTTTAAGGAATCTCTAGCGATACTTCTATCACATCAATATGAAAATCAAAGTATAAAGCTTGAGGCATCTTTAGACGACATCATAAATGGAAAAGCTGATTATAGAAACTATTATGTTATTGGGAAATATGTAATGGACAAGTATGGCAAAGATTTTTTATTAGAACTTGCTAGTGATAATAACTTAGTTATGAAGTTAACGCCTAAATTATATATGGAAGCCAAAAGTATTAAGTAAAATAATGAAAATGTGTTATAATCTATATAAATTGAAGGTGACTAATTATGGTTAAAGAAAAAGAAGTAGGAAGTTTAATTGTTATTTCTGGACCAAGTGGTGCTGGAAAGGATAGTGTTGCTCAAAAGGTTATAGAGAATAATAAAAAGATAGAAATATCTGTATCTATGACTACAAGAGAACCTAGAGAAGGAGAAAAAGAGGGTAAAGATTATTTCTATGTTACCAAAAATGAATTCCTAGAACAAATTGATAAAGGTAACTTTTTGGAATACGCTGTTGTGTATGGTGATACATATTATGGAACTCCAAAAGATAAAGTTCTTAAGGATTTAAAAAAAGGAATAGATGTAATACTTGTAATAGATATTCAAGGAGCATTAAAGATAAAGGAAGCAATACCTGAAGCAGTATTCATTTTTATTATGCCACCTAGCATGAGAGAATTAAAAAATAGATTGATTAAGAGAAATACGGAAACTCCTGAAAAGATATTATCTAGATTTAAAACAGCATATAAGGAGATAAATGAAGCCACTAAATATAACTATGTTGTTATTAATGATAAACTTGATGTAGCTGTTAAGAAAGTTGAATCAATTATTCTTGCTGAAAAATGTAGAGTAGATAGAATTGAAGATTTCGATTTAAATAGTGAACAGGAATTAATTCACGAATTACTTGTAGAAAAAGGTTTAACAAATGCCTAATTAATGATATACTTTATATGTATATCAAATGCCGACTTAGCTCATCTGGTAGAGCAACGCATTCGTAACGCGTAGGTGGTAGGTCCGAGTCCTGCAGTCGGCACCATTGACTAATTTGTTCGAACTATTCGAACTTTTAGATAGAATCAATCAGAAATGATTGATTTTTTAATTTTCGAAAAGGCTGGTGCCTATTATAGAAATTGGTAGTATTAGATAGATTAAACATACTAATTTAACATGTATTGAACCACATAGCATTATTCAATTAAACACATCAGTTAGACATTAAATTGAAAACAAATTATTCAAATATTAAAAAAATATGATATATTAAAACTAGGAGGTATTATGGAGAATCAAGAAATGGAAAAGAATTTTGATTTAGGAACAGTTTTATCTTTAACTACTAGTAGAATGTTTAGTGAACTCGATAAAATACAGGAAGCACTAGAATACGTAACTGGTGGCTCAATTTGGACTCATCAAATCCCAAGAGCTCTTGGACAAGTTGCACCTTATATTTTATCTATATATCCACAATTAGAAGGAATTGGAATGGATGAACCAATTAATAGTAAAGAAGAAGCTATAGCATTTGTTAACAGCCAAAAAGAAATATTTGGTGATAGTTTGCCATTAAGTCCAATGTCAAAAACAGATGGCTATGATCATGTTGATCCACTAGAAGAGTTAGATGAAATGAGAGCTGGAAGAACTAGATAAAATTATTAATTAAAAAAGGTAGCATGAAATTTGTTGCTGCCTTTTTTCTTTGGTAAAATGAATTAAGTGATTGATATCAACTATCTTTATGCTAAAGAACTTTAGTAGTTCTTTTTTTGTAGTTTGTGAAATAGTAAATGATTATTAACCTGACTATACTACTGTTGTAAATAAAGAGTGTTCCAAAAAAGATATATTCTTGGGTCTTATTCTAGATGAAAAAAATTATTAGAGGATTTACTTGCACTATAGAAGAAAATAAATATTTTTGCATAGAAGAATCAAATGATAGAAGCAAGTATAGAGCAAATTCAATAGTATTAAATAAAATTTAATGGTGAAAAATGTACTGAATATGATGATTCCTAAGCATTGATAAATTAACATCGATAACCGATAAGCAAGGGACTCCATCCATTAGAAAAGAAAGCCGTGTATCTTGCCTAGCAATTAACAATGGAACAGTTACTTGCAATAAAAAACTAACTATAAGTATGAACTTGTCAATAAAAAGTAGACAGTAAAAAACATTTATTTAAATCCTAGTTGAGTTCTATACTCAATTGGGGTTTTATAATTTAATGCATAACTTGGTCTTAAATAATTATGATCATAAATTATTTCATCTATATATTC
>JAEEGL010977072.1_pt1 | contig 47149 bp, 33 predicted proteins | sample 9134231 | NCBI WGS metagenome assembly JAEEGL01 (sample SAMN16246548, study PRJNA631951) | gut metagenome | biome: gut microbiome; feature: rumen; material: fiber-attached | host: Bos | place: Iran: Karaj | collected 2018-10
ATTAGCCATGAAAAAAGGGATGAATCGAGATGAGTGCCGCATTCTTATCAATCGTACCCCTCAGGTTTCGGAAGACGGCAGAACTGACTTTTATCCATATGGTGTCATCAAACCTGAAGTAACAGCATTAACATTTGACGCCAATGATAAACTTATAAATGCCGTACAGACATTTCCCGATGGAGATATAGTTAATATCCTTTAAAACAAAATAAAATAAGAACATAATGATTTTTAAATACTCAGCACATCTGAAATGTTATAAGCCAAATAAAGTAATATGAAAAAACTGATTCTTAACACCGGCATTTCTGTCGGCCCTTTTATGTTCGGCGCTGAACGGGAACAAATCCTGGAAATCATAAAAAAGGAATTTAATACAGACTGCGAGCCGATAACTGACTGCCATTCGCCGACGTATCATACAGAGTACTTTGAGAATCCTGATATTTATCTTGAGTACAAAGATAACAAGCTGGTTTCAGTGAAGTTTTACAACCATCCAAAGCTGCGTTATTGCGAAGTGTACCTCGGAAATGAAAAAATCTGGCCCCGCATCGAGAAGAAATTTTTGTCCATATTCGGCCGGGAAGCCTTTACCGAAATTGGTTCCGCATACTGTCATACACAGCTTTCATTAAAAGCCCTCTGGCAGTAAAAGCCGGCAGAGCTCATAACAGGCGCTGAGGGGTACTGCGCTGAAATTATCCAAAATTTCCGCTATCTGATTACATCAATAGAGGATCTGGACAGGGGGATGAGCCGGAACGAATGCCGCAGACTGATGAAAAATCCGCCTCAGATTTCCGAAGACGGCAAAACTGATTGCTATTCCTGCGGCATCTTCCAGCCCCGGGTAACATCATTGACCTATGATGCCGATGATAAGCTGATGGCAGCCTCGCACACCTATCCTGACGGAAGCGTGCTCCATATGCTGAAGGAGGAGAGTGAAACCGCTTAACAGCAGTTATGCCTGATGTCGGAGAAACGGCAGAAAAGAGACAGACCGGAACTAAGATGCCGCCTGCAATGACACCGTAATTCTCTTTTCAGTCGCAAGACTCAGGATGCCGCCCTGCTCTCGTGCTGCATCCTTTGTTCAACCCTCTGATGCAGCTCTGACGGCTGCTTTATTTGTCAGGGGCTTCGCTTTTCAGGGGGGGGGCTTGCAGATTCCCGCAAGCGCTGGTCTCCCTCCCCTTTTTCCAGCATTCACATTCACGCATTCCCGTGCGATGCCAGCCCAGACTGTCATCGCGCTCCTGGAAGGACTGTTCAGGCAGGAAGCAGAATACCTTTGAAAGCTCCGCGCCATGCAGTTATTGCTCTTAAGATGGCGTGATTTTCAGATGCACAAACGGAGCAGTTTTCCGGCCTCCTTATCCATTTCCGCCTGAAGCCGGGCCTGGAGACCCGGGGTGTGCCGCAGCGGAAAAGATCGGTCATTTCACAAACTCCAGCTTTGGAACGCAGCCGATCTTTGCCGCATAGATCCCGAAAAACTGCTTTAGGTTGCTCTTGGCGATTTCCATATGCTCGGCCCGGAATTTCCGTTCTTCCTCCTCCACCTTCTTGTTCATGATGCGGTCTACATCCACATAACGGCCGTCATCGTCCTTAAGCTGCATTCCCTCGTCAGCGGACACGAGTACCAATGTCTGCCGGTTTTGAATACGGAAAGGGCTGTTCCTGACCGTGGCTGTCAGAATGCATTTATCCCCCTTCCTGATAATATCCGGCTCCTTGCCCGCAACGAACTGAAAGCCGTAGCCTATCGTGGCGAGATCCTTCTGATAGTAAATGTCGTCCCTGGTTATCCAGTGTTCCTCGCTCTGGTGGTAGGTTACGGTATAGGAGGCTTCCAGATTTGCCAGCATCATACCGTTCATGGCGGCAGTAATTTCGCTGACATCCTGATCCTGAGCAGAAACGGCAGGAGAGCCGGCGGCAAGAGCCACGGACATTGCCAGTGCCAGAAGAGAGTTTTTGCTGATGCGGGAGAGTATGCTGGTTTTAATGCTCGTTTTCATAATCAATTCCTTCTTCCTAAATTCCTGAACCGCTGTTGTTCTTAACCGTCTGAAGAGACGTCTTTACGGCGGCGGATGCCGCTTCTGCCTTCCGGGCGTAAATCGTATCGCAGGCCGGCTGGAGATATTTCCGGAGATATTCCTGGCTGCCCCTGACGTCTAAAAGCCCGTACTGATTCATAAAGCCCATGAGCTTCATGTTCCGATACTGCTGGTTTTGATCCCATTTATTGCACTCGCCGGACACGGCATAGTTACCCTCCAGTTCCCGGCTTTGGCCGTTCGCCGCCAGAATCTCCGGCTTCGGGAGAGCCGCGGTGTTCCCGCTGCAAACAGCATTCATCACCTTGTCATCATCAAGATAATTCCCGATATTCTGATAGCCGTAGTAGATCCGGTATTTCTTAATGCAAAGTCCGTCCAGATACCTTCCGGAAAAGAATCCCTCATCGTAGTGCAGATCTTCCATGTCAATAGAGCTAAAACCGGTGTTGAGAATTTCCACGGCTTTGATACCCATAAGCTCGGCTTCGGTTCTTACCACTTTTTCAGACTTGAAAATGCCGGCGATGGTGTCCATGATGCCGGGGATTTCCCTTAAGAAGACCTCAAAGGTGAGACCTGAGCACAGCGCCGTCAAAATGATTATCTGAAAAACCTTTGCCGCCATTCCGGGAGAGGCTCTGTCAGGCATGTCAGCGGACAGAACGCCGGCATCCGATCCCGCAGAGTAATCAGGATCAGAATTGTTAAGACAAGCCTGAGCCTTGTTTGCGGCCCCCCTCTTAAGGCGGTAAATCCCCCAGAAAGCGCAGATCAGGATTACAGAGATGATCACCAGCCAATGAAAACCGATATCCAGGAAGGGAATACAGTCAGACAGGAGCCAGAGCAGGAGCACGACGTTTGCCAGAAACAGCGCGGAGCGAACGATATTGAAGATGACATCATTCATGAATATGTTCAGTATGATGGTCAGTATTTTCATAGCAAAGTCCTCTGTGTCGCTGACGGTTTATTTCACTGCTGCATCTGTGATTTTTCGTTCTGGTCTTCCGGTTTCCTGCCTGCTACCCTCTTGCGGCAACCCGGCGCGTTAAGTCAATTATGCCCGAAGAAAATCACCCTGTTATTTTGGGCCATGGCTGAGCATTCTCCCCTTAATCCCGGCCTCGGAAGACCTTCCATCCGGCGATCTCCCAAATCTCCTGTGTCCCCTGTCTCCGGCTCTCTTTTATGCGGGAGATCCGAAGAGATTCCGAAATCCGAAAAGGTTCCGGAAAGTCCTGCTCCCTTAATCATAAAACCGCAGGCACCTCCTTCCGGAAAATAAAAGTGCAGCATGAGGGGTGCTTTGATCTCGTTTATCTCATACCCTCGCATCTGCCCCCCGGCAGGCATGCGGTGCAACCCCAGACATAGCAAACCGGGGCAATCGGGGCCAGCCGGCGCAATCAATACCGGCGAAACAAAGGTTAAGGTTCCGGGGAATATCACCCGAACCTGCGCCCCATAATGAATGAAGTCAGAGTTTCCTCCCCGCCCATTGAAATTCCCGGCTTTCCTCGCTTCCCCGTCTGAAATCAGCATCTCAGACATTTTCCGGAAGAATGGCGCCGGAGTATTGATATCACCGCCTTTTCTGTTATGCTTTACTTTAAATGTAAGGTACAAGGAACAAAATCAAATGATCTTTCCTGAGATACGCGTGCCCATTCCGGACATCGGCGGCTTCACCATAAGCAGGGGCAATGTAAAATACTGCTATGTCTATGTCGGAGACCGGGTGCCTTCGGGGAAGGACGGGAAGACGATGCACCCGAAGTCCAGGTGCATTGGCCGGATTGAGACATCAGAGGACGGCCAGTCTGAACTGATGCCAAATACCACATACTATGAACTTACCGGGCAGGCTCTTCCTGAGTTGGCGGTGACGGAAGGAGCAGGCAGAAAGCCACGGCGCAGGAAGCCGGAAAATTCTGCCGAAATGAAACCGGACTCGGAGATTGCCATGGGTTACGGCATAGCCATCATGCTCCTGTCAGCAGAACTGGAATTAACCGGCGCTCTTCTTAAGGCTTTTGGAGATACCCTGGGAAAGCGAATTCTATGTCTGGCTGCCTTCCTCTGCGAAGACATGCGCTCCTCATTTGACGGTCTGGATGAATTTATTGCCGCCCGCCTGTCAGGAACTGATTTTGATGTTGCTTTTGATCGCCGGGAGGCCGGTCAGGCGCTGGCTGATATCACACCGGAAAAAGCCGGTGAGTTTTATACCTTATGGAATAAAGCTCATCCGGCTGAAAAGGAAATATTCTATGATGTAACTTCCTTTTCAGCATATTCAGGCAATATCATAAGAGCGCACTATGGTTATAACCGGGATCACGATGATTTCCCTCAGATCAATCAGGGATTATTCTGTGACCGGGAAACGGGATTGCCCCTTTTTATGTGTTCCTACGATGGTTCGTTAAATGATAAATCAAATTTCAATAATGCTTTGAAACGGGCTCAGGAGCACGGGGCAGGAATTGGCAGAGACCGCAGGAAGATCTGCATTGTTACTGACGGAGGCTTCAGCAGCGCTGCTGCTGACTGGAGTCACTACGCTGACTATGATGTGATCATTGGAGTCTCCGCTGATTGCCGAAAGGACGTAAGAGAAGCCTACAAAGCCTGGACAAAAGGACTTACGGAAAGCGCGCGCGCCGACTCATGGGAGATGGATGAAAGCTGCTATATATCCGCTGCGATCCCGTTCAGACTTGGAAATCTGGATGGCGAACTTATGATGTACCGGGATTTGCATTTGGAATACGATAAAAGGAAACAACTATCCCGGATCAGAGACAGCAAAAGAAAAGAACTTGAGGAAACGCATGCAGCACCTGAAAAGAATTTTCAAAAATGGGCTGAAAGTTTTGCTCCGTATTTCAAAGTCAGTAAAGATCCCGGACGAAAAGGCTTTATTTATGAAGAGGACAAGGAAGCCTTTAGGGAAAAATGCGCATTATGCGGAAAGGTAACGATTTTTGCGCGAAGGAATTATATAAAAATCACCCCGCGGGAAACGCTGAAAATATACCGTTCCAAGGAGTCAGCTGAAGATTGCTTTGATACCGCTAAAAACGGGTTAAGCGACAAACGGCTTCATGTTCCCGGAGACAGACCGCGAGACGGCAAGCTTTTTGTTATGTTTGTCGCCCTTATCTTAAGAAGAGTTTTCACGAGAAGGCTTGAACAGTATCTTAAAGAAAATTCATTTTCAGCAGCAATTAAAGAACTTGAAGGAATTAAGTTTTACAAAGCAAAAAGCGGGGCAAAAGACGGCTGGCGTTTGAAGGATTCGATAACACAAACTCAGCGAGAAATTCTTGAGCACCTCGATCTCAAACACCTTAATCTCAAATTGAGAGAAGATGCTCAGTTTAATACGAATAAGCTGAAACAGAGGGTAAGAAAGGGACGCCAGACAAAATTGTCAGTCCCTGCCGGCGAGGCGCCATAGAGCAAGTATTCCCAGGCCCGGCAAATATTCCCAGGCGCTGTCTGACATTGGCTTTCGTCATTGGCATTGGCTTTCGTACTGTGCATTATGCCCCGCAATTTCTGGAAAATAATAATTAAGAAGGGAAGCCGCCTTCGGCTGCTTCCTGTTAATGATTAAAGGGGCTCCGCCCCTTTACCCCGAAAACTGCCTCGTATTGGCGGCAATTCAAATGTCTGGCCGCCTCTTAAGGCCGGAATAAGGGGATAGCAGCCTGACGCATACGCCTCCGGCATGGGTGAAAGAAAGCCCTGCTGAGGAGCTTGGTGATAAGGAAGAGGAAGGAGACAGCACCGGTAATGCCGGCAATATGGCTGGTTCTGAAACAGAATTCAGGAGGCCCCGTGCCAGAACACTCCGGAGCCCGTATTGAAAGGCGCTCTCCAAAACGCGGCGATAACGGCTTCAGCAGCGGATACAATAATGCCGCCCGGCTTTCGGACGGCATCTTTTGTCTCAATCCCGCAAACTCGGCACGGCTTTTTCTTTATTTGTCAGTGATTTCACTTTTCAGAAGATCTCGCAGGTCCTCAAGAGCGCTGATGTTTGTTTGCGTTTTTTCCCGGCATTCCACCAGACGTCCGCTGTCCTCCCGCGCCTGGAAGGCCATGTTCCGGCAGGGGGCAGTGAGCAGCTTTGAAACCTCCGAGACCATGCGGCTGATATTGCTCTTAAGCTGGTCGGAAATGTTCATGCACATGTAGCGGCACTTGTGTTCCAGCTCGGTTCTAGCCTGGGTTTCAGCCTGCAGCCGGGCCTGTTCCTGCCGGTTTCTGATCTCGGCCACTTTCCGGGGATCATATCCGCTCCGATTCCCGCTGGCAAACAGCGTTGCCAGCACTCCCACCACCGCCAGAACGGGCCCGGCATAGGGAACCAGAACCTTAAGCCCCAGGGACGGCAGAATCGTCTTCAGCGCCGTTGCGGCCAGAGAGGCGTTTACCAAAGCATCTGTGGTATTCCGGCTCCAGTCCCCGCTGGTCGGGGCCGGCAGATTTTCTGAAAACTCGCTGTCATAAGCGCCATTCTTGTCGGAAAGGCATTTTTCCAGCGCCTGAAGCACCTCCTGACTGTCCGCAGAAGAACACCGCACCACCATGTTTTCAGCGGGGGCGGCTTCACCGAGAGCCATTCCGAAATCCTGGGCATTGTCATTAAGGATAACCTTCATGTTTCCCAGAAGATCCCGGAGTTGTTCCCGGATAAGAGTGATGCTTTCCGCCACTGCCCGGTTCACCTCATTCCTTGCTCCCCCGGCATCGTTACGCATGGCCCAGATGGTTCCGGGAAGAGTGGCGGCCAGGCCCTGCATCCGGCGGTCGATATAGGAGTTAATGTCCGAGCGGAGGCATTTTTCCTGCTCCCGCACCAAATCAAGATAGTTCTTTATCTTGTCCTCGGATACGGTATGCTGCATGATGCCGTCAATAGCAGCCAGGATCTTGCCTGACTCATTGATAATCTGGGCGATCATGGTACACCAGAGACGGCCTCTCCCGGAGTTTTTAAGCTCCTGAGTAATAACCTGCACCAGCTCGTCCATATTGCTCATTTCATAAAGCTTCGGCTTGTTTTCCACACGCCCTCTTCTGGCCCGGAGCGCATTTACGGTAACAATGTCAAACTTATTCCGGAGTCCCACCTCATTCAGGTTCTGGCCGATCTTGAGCTTGATTTCGTCAATGCTGGTATCCCCGGGCTTGTTCAGACTGCCGCTCTTGTCATTGAGAACAATAATCACCTTTTTGTCGCTGTCGTGGATTTCCTTGATTCTCGTGTAATTCTGGGCCAGATCGTGAGAACCGGTATTGCTCATCACAAAAATCACCACATCGGCCTTTCTGAGATGCTCCTGGGTGATCTGCTCGTGCTCAATGGGAGCTCCCACGCCCGGAGTATCGGCAATGCGATAGCCGTTAAAGGTGAAGTACTGCACCCGGTCAGTGGTGGGCTTGTCATTCACCTCCGCCTCATCCCGTCCGATAAGCTCGTTGATAATGCTGCTCTTCCCGGCGTTGTAAATGCCGTAAACCATGATCTCCGGCTGATTCTGAGCCACCTTTTCAGCTACGAAGCTTTTAATAAAGCCGATGGAGGAAGCAAGCTCCGGAGCCTTTTGTGCATAGGGTTCCGCCGTCTTCGCAATGTCAAGGGCGAGGCGCGTAATCTCCTTTCCGTAATCCGTCAGTTTTTCAGACATAGTTATCTCCTGTTCATTAGTCAGTCATGTTCATAGCAAGGGCTTGCGGAATTACCGGAAACACCCGGCTGTTACCGTTATTCCGGTTTCCGCTGCCTGCCGGAAAATCCGCCCTCTGATAATCATTCTCTGGCAAAGGCCACAAGGAACAGCTTTTCCAGCTTTAAAATAATCTCCCGAACCGAAGGCCGGGGCTTTCCGTCCCCCGGATCCTCCGGATAACGCCGGTTAACCTCCGCGGCAATCTCCCCGGCGGTAATTCTCCCGGTGCAGAGCACCAGGGTGTCCCTCTCCCGGTCGGTAAGCTCATGCCCCAGAACCATGGTGCGATCCGGCCCCTGATACTCGGCATAGCTGTTAAGCCCGATTACCCTGATGGGCCGCGAGCTCTCAAAGGGTTCTGAAAGCTCGTCTGAGGTTATCACCTCATTGTCCGCCCGGAGATGGTACCAGGCATAAACCTCCGGTGCGGCTTTAAGAGCCTCCTGCCAGTAGCCGGAGACCAGATCCGTGAAACCGCAGGAGTCAATCCACTGCCACATCCGTTCCTCGGGAATCATGCGGTTTCGAAGCATGTTCACCATGACCTCGTTAAATTTCCGGCGCATCCGCTGCACGCAGGCATTGATCCCCCAGACATCAAATTCGGCGTTTTCCGTCTGGGGAAAGTCATCCACTGTGGTAATGAAATCCGGATCCGCGATCCTGATGCCGTAGGATGCCGCATTTCTGGTAAGCTCAGTCTCGGGAAGGGGCCAGTAGCTCACCACTCCGAGCTCCAGAACCCCTTGCCCAAGAATCAGAATTTCCTCCCCGAATTTAAGATCCTCCTCAAATACCTCCCCGGAAAACAGCGCCCCGCCCACAATGATGTTCCCGAATAACTGCGGAATCCCCGCATCCCGGCATCGCGCCACCACCTCCCTGATATCATCTGGAGTGATGTTCTTCCGGTAGGCCTTTAATACATCTGCGGTTCCGGCTTCGATGCCCAGCTGAATGCGGCTGCACCCCGCCTCCGCAAGATCCCGTATCATTTCAGGACAGCGCCGGAGCATCCCCGCATGAGCCTCGCAGAACCAGAAAAAGCTATACGTCTTCCGAAGCTCCTTAAGCCCCGCGCAGATCTCCTTTACCCGATCCGGCTTCAGGGTAAAGGTATCATCTGTAAAAAGGATCCGCCTCTTCTGCTCCGGGGGCATCTTCTTAAGACAGAGCTCTATTTCCTGAAGCACGTTATCCACAGAGCGATACCTGACGGCCTTGGCTCCGGCCCCCTCATGACAGAACGCGCAGCGAAAGGGACAGCCCCGTCCGGTTATAATGGAAATCTCTGACCAGTCCTGCCGGGGGATGAGATAACAGTCCTCATCGATAAAGGGAATGGCATCCAGGTTGTGAATAACTCCCCGGAGGGGGTTTTTATGAAATACCCCGTGTTCATCCAGATAGGCAATGCCCCTGATATCCGCCAGGGAACCCGCGCCGTCCAGAAAATAGTTCAAAAGCTCCATTACGGTGAGCTCGCCTTCGTAGAAGGCGATGGCATCGCATCCGGATTGTCTGAGAAAGTCCTCCCCGAGGCTGGTGGCCTGGGGACCGCCCAGAATCACCGGAATGCCATACCGCTCTTTCACATAACGGGTCAGCCAGATATTCTCGGTAACATTGGCATAGTCGCAGTAAAGACCGAGGATTTCCACCTGCTTCCTGAGACAGAGGTTATCCGCAATGATCCGGCCCTGATGCAGAGTTCCGGCAAAGCCCTGCCCGGTATAGCCATTGGCATTCACCCAGGCTGACAGAATATAGATCCCGAGAAATCCGCCATAGGAGGGAATATAGTCCAGATATTTCCGGTGCACATTCAGAAATACGATGTCCCGCATCATGTCGCGTACCATGGCCCCGGAAAAACGGTTCCCGCTGTCTCCGAGGCAGACGGGATCATTCCCGAAATCAGCGGTCTCTTTCTGCATTCATGGTCTCCAACCGGGAGAGAAGTGCCTGTCCGGCTCTGATGCAGGCCCGGATCTCCCGCTTCTGACGCGCCAGGCGTTCCCTGAGGAGGCAAAGGCCGGTGGTTTTGAGATAGCTGATAAGTTCCCTTCTGGTCTCGCAGGAGGGAGTTTTGCGGTTCAGGTCGCCAAAGCTGTTCATGGCATTGAAGGCGCAGCCGCCGTGGCAGAGATCCCAGACCGGGCAGCCCTGGCAGTCATGGGTTTTAAGGTAGCTGTCCCGCTGCCGCATGAGCTCCGCCGTATCGCTGAAATAAAGCTGGCTAACTGTGCGGTTACGGAGACTCCCATAAGCGCAGGAGAGAGCGCTGCTGTCCCGGCCGCAGTACCCCATAAGACCGTCGGCATAAAGACTGATAATGCCCCTGGCGCAGGCCCCGCTGTAGGAGCACTCATTTACCGGACAGCCGGTGATAATGGCATCTAGAATGCCGTTCAGAGGATCTATTGCCACGTCGGCATCAGCTGTCATGCTTTTTTCAAAAAGATCCTGAAGCACCCGGACATAATTGCTGTCCGAAGCCGCGGTATCCCGTCCCGCAGATCTCCCGCAGGCAATCAGGGGATTTATTCTGGCGGAAACCCCGGCTTCCCGGATAAAGCTGAAGAGCTTTGCAGTATCCGGGGGATTTTCGGTGTTAATGACCAGAAGAATCCCGCCGCAGAGACCGGCATCACTAAGAGCCTTTACCCCCTGAAGCACCCGGTCAAAGGTCGGAGAGCCGTCCAAAGCCGGTCTCTGGGCATCGTGCAATTCCCGGTAGCCGTCCATGGAAACTCCCACCCGCACGTTATACCTCTTAAAGAGTTCCAGAAACCTCTCATTGATAAGGTAACCATTGCTCTGCATGGCAAAGCTTACCTCGTACCCGGAAAGCCGTTCCTTTGCATAGGCCATGCTGCGCTCGAGACGCTCCCGGCCCCAGAGACAGGGCTCTCCGCCGTGCCAGAGAAAGGTTACCTCCCGATGGCCGATTCTGTTAAGAAGCTCCGGAAGCTCATCCGCAAGTTTCCGGAACAGGGCTTCATCAAGAAACGCCGGCTCCCGCTCCCCCTCGCTGCAGTACACGCATCGGAAATTGCAGGCAGTGGTGGTTTTAACAACGATATTCATACCCTGCGTTACCTCCGATTTCCTCTTCCGGACAGATCCTCATCCTGACAGGCATCGCGCTTAATTGTCTGCCACCTTTTTGCTAATGCCTTCCAGACTGGAGGATAGCGCCTTGGCCTTGTTTCTTATTTCGGCAATGAACCTTTCCTGAGTCCTGAAAAAGTTATTGGCGATGTTATCCAGATTTTCCCGGACGGTATCCTGCACATAGCTTTTCACCTGCGGGAGCACTTCGTCCAGCACATCCTCAATATTGGTGCCGCTGGCTATTTTTTCTACCTTAGTGCGTTGTTCGTAATACACGGCGCTGAAGGTTTTGCCAAACCAGGACTGCACATGCTCGATGATGCCCCGGGGATCCCGTGTTCCCACCACGGCCTCCACATACTGATGCTCCACCTCGGTATAGCGCTGGCTGACTCCGGAGGAATGAATTCCCGCAGAACCGGCAGAAAGAGTAATCCCCTGCATGACGTTAAGATTCTGCCCGATGATATCGCCGATGGCCCGGCCGATAACCTTTTTCATTTCCCGGGAGGTAATCTCCATCAGCATGCCGGAGATTTCATTTCCGGAAATGCTGCGGCCCCGGGATACCTCGGCGCTGAGATCCACCAGCTCCTTCTCCATGGCAGATTTCACCACGGAAAGAATATTCTGAGTCAGGAGGCGGGTTTTGTTCCCGATCTCCTTCTTGAAACCATCAATGTTCTTTTGCGCCTTATCCAGGCTGGCCAGCACCGCGGCGATGCCCCCGAAATCCTCCGTGCCGTTCCGGACATCGGCAACGAACTTGCCGAAGGCTTCCCGGGGCCGCTTCTTCTTAAGCTCGATAATGTTCTTTGCGGCCTTTTCGGAGATTCTGTCCATGAGAAGATCCAAGTGGCTCTCCCGGAATTTCCTGACGTCCCCGTTTTTAACGGCATCCTTGGCGAGACCGGTAGAAATGCTGATGGCCCGGTATTTGGAGGAATCCAGATCCGGGTACTGCTTCCGGAGTCTCTGGCACATGTCGTCCTCCTGCATTTTGCGGGTTTTATCATCCTTGGGGCGGGTTTCGCTGACAATGTTGCCGTCATCATCCACGTCCTCATCGAAAAAATCAGACTTGGTAATAACCACCAGGGCTTCCTGATTGGAGGCGTTCAGGAATTTCATGTACTTCATGTCCTCGGTGAGTCCCGGTTCGGAGGAATTGATGAGAAAAATGCAGAGATCCACATAGTTCAGGTATTCCTTTACCATCTCATCCATTTTCCGGAAGTCATCGGCCGTGCCCAGGGAACCGGTGCCCGGGGAATCAAACCATCTTAAGCCGCTCAGGGTGAAGTACTGGATATCGCCGGTGGTATCGGTCACCCCTTCGCAGAACCATCTGCGGCCTTCGCTGTCCTTCTCGGTCATGCCGCCGGTTTTTCTGGCCTGCTCCTGGCTGCTGAATTCGGTTACCGGAAGATGCTTGTAACGGTTGTCAAAGGGAGCGCTAAGGAATTCCCGTCCGGCCAGAAAATTTCCCAGAGTGCTTTTCCCGGCCTTAACGGCGCCGAATACCATGGTGGCCAGATACTTCTGATGCTCGATCATGAATTTCTTGCCGCTGCGGTTTTTTTCAAAAGCCTTCTGCCAGCTGGCCACGGCGCTGGCGATTTCAGCCAGGGTAACGTTCAGGGCTTCGTCCACGGCAGTCATCTGGCCGCTCTTTTTAAATCTGACTGAAAGAGCGGCGCACTCATCGCTGAACTGCCGGATCCGCTTAACAATGTCTCCGTCCAACTGGTTCAGAGTCTGCTCGAAAGCGGCCAGCTCCTGGCCGGCCCGGTCAAGGGCGCTGATAAACCCATCGGCCTTGCTGACTATGTAATTGTTTTCCTGCTTAGATTCCTGAGAGGCTTCCTGCATGTTTTTTCCCCTGAAAACTGTCCCTACCTGACAAACATCCCTTGATTCCAAAGCGCCCTCGGCCTTAGGTTTCATCTCTTTGCCGTAACCCATTTCCGCTTCTTTTCCCGCTTCCCGTTTCCGCTTCCTGCAACTGAATGGGTGCCCTTACGTAAAAACGGGCCCCCTTGCACAAAAAACGGGCTACCTTGCGGAAGAGTTTATTAATGCCCTTTGCTGCCTTTACCCGAAAACACGTATTTAACGGCGCTTACCAAATTCCTGGCAGCAGCGGCAAGCACCTCAAGCTTCTTCGGGGGCGCTGCGGGGGCATCATCTTCGGAATCATTACCGCCGGCGGCACTCCTTTCAGACTTATCCTCAAACAGGTGCGCATTGCTCGGGCTCCTGAACTGCCACCACTCAGGGTCAAGATCCTGCGAATATAACCGAGGCATTTTCAGTCCCGTTTCTGCGTCATCAGCATCATCTTCAGTAACATTATCGCCGGCGTGGTTCTCTTCCGCGTCATCCTCAAACAGGTGCGCATTGCTCTGGGTCTTGAACTGATACCATTCAGGTTCCAGGTCGCTGCTTGCTAACTTAGGCATTTTAAGTCCCATTTTACTTTCTCCTGCAATAAACAAATAAGAGGCCAAATAACAGGCCAAGCATCTAAATAAAACTGCTTAATAGCAGTATTTCAAAATACTTATATTTGCATTGATTATATATTCATAAAATACAATGCATGTTATATGAGCATACTCAGCTGCCCGGCATCAGGAAGCATATTTATAATCAGATGGATGCTTATTTTTTGTTTTTCCGGGGCTTTTCATCACCGCATTCAAGTTCAATCTCATTAATCCGGGCAATGGTTCTGTCAATGGCCTTAAGACGTTCCCGCTCATTGTTAACAAGTCCCCGGAGCGCATCAGAAACCCGATGCATCATCTGCGCAGGGGGAAGAGACTTGTTCCCGAAATCGAAGCAGCCGGCAATTTCCCGGGCCAGAGGGCCGGTTTCCCGAACCGCCTCCATCACCGAGGCAAAGCTGTCATCAATTTCATCAACACCGTTATCGCTCATGCGGGAAATCTTGCGTTCCATATCCCGCACCTCCTGCTCCATGCGGGCGATCTCGTTCCTGAGACTGGCATCGGAATAATTGCGATGGTCGCTGTAATTGCGGTGATTGCTGTGATCATCATGAGAGGCCGCGGCCCCGATCACCGTCCCCACAGCCGCCACGCCGACAATAGCTACAAACATAAACCGAACCTCTTGCTGCCCGTCTTTTAATATCCCTTGTTATACCTGCGCCCGAAAAACTGTAATCAGTATCTCTCCTCGTTCCACTGCCTCTTCTTTGCCGCCAGCCGGGCTCTGAGACCGTTAAGCCTGGCAGTGGCGGCATCTATGGCTGAGGAGCTATCCGAAAGCTTTTGCTCAATGGCGTTAACCTGACCATAGACATTCCTGAAGGCCTTAAGCCGCGCATTCAGGGGCGGACTGAGAGAGGCTGCGATCTCCTTGCATTTTTCCTTGCAGAATTTGAACTGCCCCCTTCTGAGAGCCCGGTTCTCAGACTGCCAGACCGGAGCCTGCTTCGTGATAAATTCTCTGATTTCACAAATGCCGCTGCCCTTGAGAAAGGCCTGCTTCTTTTTCTCGCTGATTTCTTCCTGATACTTTTTGTACCGGGAGTTTGACACCTCAAAAAACCTGATATTGTCCATGCCGAGTTCGCTTGCAAGAGCGTCCTTGATTTTCTCCCTGATGGCCTGAATTTCATCGGGCTTGTAGCTGTCAACAAAGGTCAGTGCAATGGCCATGTGGGTCTTGAGATAATCCCGGGGGAAGATCTTGCACAGTCTTTTAAGATAGGAAATCTCCTCCGAATGAAGCTCGCCGATTCTCAGGGTATGCACGAAAAGGATAAAATTCGCACTGCTGTAGATGTTAAAGGCCTCGCTGTCATCCTCCGCATTAGCCTCAAGTCCCGGGGTATCCGTGAAGAAAATACTGTCCCGGTACTTTACCCGGCGGTTTACCACGGTTTCGCGCACATCGTTAACCTTGAAAACATCGCTGTCCATCAGGGAGTTAAGGAGACTGCTCTTGCCGTGATTCATGCGGCCGGCGTTTATGATGTTAATGCAGGCGGCATCGCGGCCAAGTCTGACGGCAGCCTCCCGAATGCCCTGCTCCATCCGGGCCAGCACGCCTTCCGGATCGGTTTTGCCGTTTTTAACCGCATCCCGCTTCATTTGCTTAAGCATGGCATCAATACTGAACAGCTGGCCGGAATGGGACTGTTGCCCGGTGCCTGATTTATCCTGAACGGGGTTAGTACCGGATGGTTTTCTGACAGCTCTTCCGACATTAGACTCCGGCGCTTTTCCTGAGACAGATTTGCCGCACCTGGGACAAAACCTGACGCCATTCCTGATCTCATTACCGCAGGCCGGACATTTAATAACGGCGGATCTTCCGGCATCAGACTCCGGCGCGTTTCCCGGGATATATTTGCCGCACATGGGACAATGCCTGACGTCATTCCTGATCTCATTACCGCAGGCCGGACATTTCATAACGGCGGATCTTCCGGCATCAGACTCCGGCGCGTTTCCTGAGATATATTTGCCGCATCTGGGACAAAACGGAACGCCATCCCTGACATTATTACCGCAGGCCGGACACTTCATACCTGTCGATCTCCATTCATAAACAACGCCGTTTTCCTTCCCCAGGGCTCCAAATCCGCTTAAGCCTGACACTCCCAGAGCTTTCCGGGACAGCGGAAAACCCTCATTTCACAAACTCCAGATCCGGTTCGCAATGGTACTTTGCCGCATAGATCCCGAAAAGCTGGTTCATTTTGCTTTTGGCGATTTCCATATGCTCGTCCCGGTATTTACGCTCCTCATCCAGCATCTTCTTGTTCATTATGTGATCCACATCCACATAAATGCCGTCCTTGTCCTTAAGCCGCATTTCCCCGTCGGTGGATTCCCGTACCACTGTCCTCCGGTTTTTTGGTCGGAAGGGGCTGTTCCTGACAACGGCTGACAGGATGCATTTATCGCCGTCCTTGATGATTCTCGGCGGCTTAACAAACTGAAAACCGTAATCTATCGAGGCCAGATCCTTCTGATAATAAATGTTGTTCTTGAAGATCAGATTTTCCTCGGTGTGATGATAGGTCACGCTATAGGAGGCTTCCAGTGTGGCCAGCATCATGCCGTTCATGGCAGCAACCACTTCGCTGACATCCTGATCCTGAGCGGAAACTGCGGGAGATCCGGCGGCAAGCATGGCAACAGGCATTACCAGAGCCATGAGCATGCTTTTTCCGGAGCGGAAGAAAGTTCTGGTGTTTTTCATAATCGCATTCCTTTTTCTTGAATTCCTGAACCCTTACTTTTTCTGACCATCAGGAGAGACCTCCTCAGAGCCTGCAGCTGCGGCGGCAGGTTCTGCTTCTGCCTTTTTGGCAAAAATGGCATCGCAGGCAGGCTGAAGAAAAGTCAGGAGCTGTTTCTGACTGTCCTTGACGTTAAAGATCCGGTAGCGATTCATCTCACCTATAAGCATCCCATTGCGACGCTCCGGATCAGCATCCCATTTAAAGCAGTCGCCGGACACGTCATACTTGCCTGCCTGTTCCTGGGTCTGGGAGTTTACCGCCAGGAGCTCCGGCTTCGGGAGAGCTGCGGTATTCCCGCTGCATACCGCCTCCATCACCTTTTCATCATCCAGATATTTCCCAAGATCCCGGTAACCGTAATGAATCCGGTATTTCTTGATGCAAATACCGTCCAGATACCTTCCTGACAGCATGCCTTCATCGTAGTGCATATCCTCCTTGTCTATGGAGATGAAACCGGTGTAAAGCTTTTCAATGGTTTGGATGCCCATAAGCTCGGATTCGGTTTTTACCACGATTTCAGATTTGAAAAGGTTAGTGATCATGCCCATGATGCTCGTGGGAGCATCCTTAAATACCTCATAGGAGAAACAGCAAAACAGGGCAAACCAGAAGATTATCTGCACAAGCTTTGATCCCATTCCCACGGGGACTTTATCGGGAATGACGGGAGGCAGGGAGCCGGTGTCCGATCTTTCGCGATAATCGGGGTTATCATAAGAGGCCGTGTCATCTGCATAGGAAGAAGCTGAATCAGAAGCAATGTCGTCTGCATAAGAAGAGGAAGAGACATCCTCTGAGGTGACGCTGTCAGGATCGCTCCAGTCGGTTCTGCCGTCCTCGGTGTCAGATCCGGCATTCTCATTATCAGATAATGGCTCCTGCTTTGCCTCGTCCTTCTTTGCTTTGCGAAGATTCCTGAAAAAGTCGCAGATCCTCCCCATGTGAGAGCCGGCGCTGCCGTTCGCCCCGGCCTCCTTCTTGGTCAGGAAGCGGTAAAGTCCCCAGCCGGCAGCAAACAGAATTAAAGATATAACAACCAGCCAGTGAAAACCGATATCCGCATGGGAGTTCAGAATCCAGAGAGCAAGTCCGGCATCTGCCAGTATAAGCGCGGCGCGAATGAGATAGAAAAACACATCATTCAGGAATATGTTCAGTATGAAGGTCACTAGTTTCATAACAATAATCCTCTGCTAATGGCGACCTTGGCGGTAACCTTGTACGTTAAATCAATTGCGACTGAAGATAATCAACGTGATTTCTCCGGTTATGGCGCGAAATTTTCTGTTAATTCAGCTCCCGGCTGTATTTTCCGGCCTGTCTCAGGCTATCCTGTCTTCGTTTCATTTTGAGGAAGATCCCCGCTGCCATTTACAGTTATACCTTGCTTTACGTCCATCTAATGGATATTCAGGGACAGTCATGACCATCAGGGTTCTCAATCCAAAGTCTCGGCAACAACACCGATACCAACGGTATGGCCGCCTTCGCGGATCGCAAAGCGGAGTCCCCTGGACATGGCAACCGGGTGAATCAGAGTTACGTTAATGGTTGCGTTGTCGCCGGGCACAACCATTTCGGTGCCCTCAGGAAGAGCGATGGTGCCGGTTACGTCAGTGGTTCTGAAGTAGAACTGCGGACGATAGCCGTTAAGGAATGCAATGTGTCTGCCGCCCTCTTCCTTGGTCAGAATGTATACTTCTGCCTTGAACTTGGTGTGCGGAGTAATGGTGCCCGGCTGAGCCAGAACCTGTCCGCGCTCAACTTCCTCGCGCTTGGTGCCGCGGAGCAGAACGCCAACGTTTTCGCCGGCGCGGCCTTCGTCAAGAGTCTTGCGGAACATTTCAACGCCGGTGCACACGGTGGTGGCGGTAGGTCTGATACCAACGATTTCAACGCTGTCGCCTACCTTGATGATGCCGCGCTCTACACGGCCGGTTACTACAGTGCCGCGGCCGGAAATGGAGAATACGTCTTCAACAGGCAGCAGGAACGGATGGTCTACATCGCGTACCGGCTCAGGAATATGGCTGTCCATGATCTCGGCAAGCTCGTAAATCTTCTTTACCCACTTTTCTTCTCCGCGCAGCGCTCCAAGAGCGGAACCGCGGATTATCGGAATGTCGTCAGCCGGAAAACCGTATTCCGTCAGAAACTCGCGAATCTCCAATTCAAGAAGTCTGAGATACTTTGTGTCATTAATAATCCAGTCAACATCGCACTTGTTCAGGAACACGATGATATGGGCAATGCCTATCTGACGGGCAAGAAAAATGTGCTCGCGAGTCTGGGGCATCGGGCCTTCGAAGGCATCTACCACAAGTATGGCTGCATCCATCCTGGCCGCGCCGGTGATCAGGCACTTAACGGAGTCAGCGTGGCTCGGACAGTCGGCGTGATCATAGTGCCGCTTGGCAGAATCGTACTTTGCGCGAAAAATGTTAATGTTAACGCCTTTTACCCTTTCCGCAGGAGGTGCTGCAATCTCATCAAGGTTTGGCATGTCGCCGCCAAACTTCCTGTTCAGCAGGATGCTAAGAGCAGCTGTAAGAGTGGACTTTCCATGGCCTTCATGACCGATGACACCTACATTTACGCATGGCAAATCAGACGGTGCAGCTTTCGACAGGTCGACTCTCTTCATGGCTGCTTCTACGATTTTCATCAGGTCATCTTCCGGAGCAAAAACATTTTCGACTAGCTCATTTTCGGGTGTCTCCCACTCTTCTTTCGTTCTTACTTTGTTTGCAACTTCAACATAGATGCGTGAACCTTTGTGAAGATACGTCTCCCACTCTTCTTTCGTTCTTACTTTGTTTGCAACTACTGTTTTTGGTCTTGCTGCGGAGATCAGTCTGTCTCTCATTGCTAAAATCTTTTCATCAGCCGCATCGGTGGATTCAGCTCCGTCCCCTTCCTGGTCAGTGTCATCTGTTTCTTCTCCGGCTTCATATCCGTCGTCAGGATAATTATCCTCGGCATCTTTGCCATAGCCGACATCGTACTCTTCCAGATCGTTGTCCTCAGCATAATCATCCTCTTCTGTGTCATTTGCCGCGGCACACTCTCCGGATTCAGCTTCGTAATCAGCACGATTCAGAGCGTCCTGTCTCCTTTCGATATCCATGGCCAATCTTTCATCGGTAATTCTCTGGACATCTTCTTCAATTTCAGCATCACCATATTCTTCGACTTCAGTTTCAGTCTCCGATTCACCTCCGGTTTCAGTCCCGGCATCATCGGTATCATGCTTTTTTAAATCAATTCCAGAATGCGAGACTGCATCATCAGAAGATTCTGCTGTATTTTCTGATCTGCGATCTTTTGACTTAGATTCTGAAATTATCAGTAAAACAATTCCAATACTTGTCAGCATCAATAAAAGCGCAGCAATCGTAGGATAATAAAAAATCAAAAAACCAATACCAGTTAGCAGCATCACAACAAAACTGCCAATAACAACTGCGGCAACTATCACGTTATTATCAATTTTTATGCTTTTTTTCTTTGAGCGGTCAGCGGCTAACGAGATTGCTATCGCTAAGCTAAATCCAATAAGCAGCACCAACAATACAAGCGAAACAATAGTAGGATAACAAAACACCAAATAACCAAGACCAATTAACAGGGCCCCGCCGAAAATGCCAAAAACAACCTTGTTAGATTTTTCGCCCCTAGCCCCATTTCTGGCTTTTTCCTTTTCATCTTTTGCCTTGTCCTGAGCATCCTGGATCGCTTGGTTAATGACTCTCACAAACTGATGTGTCTGATCATCTCCATCTTTGCGGTTTAGAGCATCCTGCTGTCTCAGTTGTACCTCGCGATCAAATCTTTCCCTTGCTGCTGCAATTTGTTCAGCATTGTCCTGTTTGGCTCTTAAATAATCTTCATCCGCATCGCTCTTTTTTAAATCAATTCCATAGTGCGAATCAGGATCTTCAGAAGACTCTGCTGATTTTTCAGAGATGCCTGCAGATTTTGCTTTTGACTTTGATTTAGACTTTGGTGTTGAAAATAATCCAATAAGTATCAATACACCCAAAATCGGTAAGAAAATTTTGGGGTAATAATACGCCAAAACTCCGAAACCAATTAACATGATCAAGCCGCAACAGCCTTCAGCAGCATCGTTTTCAGCGTTAGAAGCCATAGCATCTCCGAAATATTCAGTTATTACTCAAAACCGTCCAATCATCTGATTCAGTTTTAATTAAAGTGGAACTACGCGTAAAAAAAACATGTTATCGGGAAATAATCAGCGTCATAACGCAGGCACCCGGAATACCGGATATCATGCCTCTTAAACCGGAAATCACTTCTCTTTGGCTTCTGTTTTTTTGTTTTCTGATTTTCTGGCTGATCTTTCGCCCAGGTACTGTCCGGTTTCCCGGAACAGTGCAATGTTGATTTTGCTGATGTCGTAGATCTGGTTCTCAATGAAAAACGACACAATAATGTCAAAGGTGATGCTCGGGGACAGAGCGAGTCCGGCCCGGAGCAGGAGATCCTGCGTCTCCTGAAGATTAAGCCGAAGCGCTATGGCCAGCGCCAGAACGGTGTTTTTGGAGGGCGTATAATCCTTGTTGCAGCGAATGCGGGAAAACAGCTTGCGGTCAATGTTGGCGTTTTTGTAGACCGTAACCTCATCCGCATTCTTTTCCTTTATGAGTTCCAAAAGCCTTTCCTGAAAGGTCTTGCTGCCGCTGTTCATCTTGCGGGTGAGAGCGCTGTCGAAGGGCGGGGGAGTAATAATAAACGGGTAAACTAAGCCTAACGATGGCAATACATGAGGGATCGCAGAACTAATGCCTGCCGCGGCCTTCTGCTTATGCATCGAAAGGTAAAGCTCCTTTTCTATCCTTTTTGGCAGCGCCAGAGCGGCAGGATTGAGCACCTTAAGGTATACCAGCATGTCAGATTTCTGCAGAAAAGCGCTGATCTCGGACACAGCGGTATTCAGCACCTCCTCCTTGGGAAGAGTGTCGGCAGCTTCACCGAACAGAGGAATGACAATGTCGGCACACTTAAGCTCCGCGGCCTTCCCGAGAATGCTTCTGTAGCAGGAAGCCAGTTCAGTAACGGTGACGGCCTCATTATCGGGACAGGGAATGTCATATGCGACTTCAGGAGAGCCTTTTTGCCGGACATGAAGCTCCGCAGATCCGGAGTATGCCTCCGCATCCGCATGTCCCGTAAAATCTTCAGCTTTGACTATGAAAAGCGGCATACAACTAATTCTCCACCTTGCAGCTTTAAAAATACGGCATATCTCAGCTGTCCGTAAAGCTTTGACTACCCTGTCTGAACAAATAATGTTAAGTTCTTGCAACTCCCTGAAAAATTCCGGAGCCCTGTTTAAGATATTCCTTTCCGGCTATCGGCATTTCCGGAGCAAGGCAACGGGGATTCAAGTCTTATAGACACGTATCGCACAGTAAAGTATAGAAAAGCAGACAAATTCAAGGTCGCCTCAAAAGCGACAACAAAGCAAAATCAGTGTCTTATCAAAATTTTCCGGGATTACGGTACTGTCTCACGAGGATTTTAGTGATGCATCCCTGATTTCGAGCCCTTTAAGAAAAGGCAAGGAGAAACCGGGCGAGGTGCTAATGGCCAGATTCAAAAATCACAGGGGCGTAAACAAAGGAAGGAATAACAAAATAGCAGAAAAATTACCGTCAGCGATAAGGAAAAGGGAGATAAAAAATGATAAAGGCTTATCCAAGGGCATGCGAAGGCTTCAGGGGGCGCTTCATCAGCCCCGCCGTTTAAAGCTGCATCAGAAGCAGTACACCACAATGATAAGGCGGGGATGATGAGGCCGGATAATCTTCCAGATCCCTTAGTTCATCTTCTCAAAAACACAGGCCGAAGAATTCCCTTTCTTGCAGGCCTTCCCATAGTACTTCCTGGCCTTCGAGCTTTTACCCAGTTCGAAGGCATAACAGGTGGCCGCATCGAAGCAGCCCTTCCCGCTGCCATATTCATCGCAGGCCTCCTCGTAATACTCAAGAGCATCCTTGCAGCTTGCGCCGGGAGACATCTGAAAAGCCATGTCCCCCTTCCTCAGACAGTCAGCGGCGCTCTTGCAATCAACGCCAAACCCCAGAAAGGCCTGGGAGGGAGCGGATAAAGCAAGAAGACAGAGCATTAAAACGTATCTCATGATATTTTCCTCGTGTTGGCGGCAAGTAAGCGTTATTGCCATCTGCGGTTGCAAATCGGTTACGTTTTCCGGAATCATGAACGCCGTAACAGCTTTAGAATAAAGAATCCCGCAATCCCGGAAGGCCTTATTTCAGATATTGCGGGGAGACTGTGTAGAAACTCATTTTATCAGTTTACAGGAAAAGGAAATCCCTCTGTCGCAGGCCCTTCTTAAATACTGCTCCGCCCGGAATTTATCCTTTCGGTCCAGCAACAGGCACATTCCGGCGTCAAAGCAGCCTTTGCCGCTTTTGTAGACGTTGCAGGCCTTCTTGTACGCCCCAAAAGAGTTTTCACAATTTCCGTCAAGATCAGTTACTTTGTTCCCAAACTGCAGACAATCCTGGGCGCTGCGGCAGTCAGTATTCTCTTTTATAATCTGCCAGTTCATCTGGAGCGCGCGTCTTCGACCGCAGTCCTCTTCCGCTTCCCAGTCCATGCAGGGAGCAATTTCATCAATAACGTTTGCATCATTTTTGGGAATTTCCACGGCATCAACTGTAATAAAGATAGCGTAGGACACCAGCGTGATAAAGATCGGCACCTTCTTGGTAATTTGCCATTTGTAAAAACGCCCGGGCCCGGTTTTTGCGATTTTACAGATCCCGTAGGCCATGATGTAGAACCATGATGACACGAAGCATACTAACGGCAGGAAGAAGACATATCTCAGTACTGGCCTGGCGAAAAAGGAGTTTTTGAGGGGACTATGACTCCGCTTCACGTCTCTTCCGATAAGCCAGGCAATAAAAAGGTGTATCCCCGACAGCACCACCAAAAGGAAGGCAATATTCAAAAATCCCACATAGCCTTCGCCGTTGGTTCCCAGACCGGTGGCGCAAATAATATAGATCAGCACTGTGTAGACAAAATGAACAACGGTAATGATCAAAGGCGAGAATACAATCAGATTGAAAAGAGAAATGCGCTTCTCAAAGAATAATTCCCGATCGCAGGGATTCTCCGGATCGGTTCCGGCAGCTGACTGGGCATGGGGATCCGCGCCGGAGCTGGTACCAGCGCCAGATCCGGTATCGGAGGCACCAGGGGCCTTTTTAAGATTAATCCCGATCCCGGAACTGTGAGGGGCCGTTTCGGATGCCGCGTTCCGGTTCTCCGATTCTTGGGAATTATCAGAAGGTCCGGGATTGTCAGCAATCTCAGAATTATCATGGATCTCGGGAGCCATATCGTCTATCTGATCTTCTCTGTCGTTATCTTCCATAGTGCCTCCTTAAGCTCGAAACCTGCTGCCGCCAGCAAAAACAAAAGCGGTATCAGTATCAGCATAAGCCCGCGCCGGAAACTCAGGTTTCTGAAGACTGACGCCGTCTTATACCTCATGTCCTGCTTTTGAGTATAGAAAGCCCTGTCATAGCAAGGTCGCTTCGGGATCGACATCCCCGAAAAACAAGGAGTCTGTCACAGACCATGCCCAGCAAGCAAAGCCCGGCTCCCCCGGTGGCGGCAGGCTGTCCAGTATAGAACATATCTCGGGCAGGTCTCAGACATTGGAGCCTTATGCAATCAATACTGGGAAAGATAGTAAAGTTCCGCGGAATAATAATTAAGAAGGGAAGACGCCAGTGGCGCTTCCTGGTTAATAATTAAAGGGGCGCCGCCCCTTTACCCCGAAAACTGCCTCGTATTACCCAAAACTGAAGTACATGGCCGTCTCTTAAGGCTGGAATAACGGATGTTCTCAGAGGTCTGATGCCGGTGTCTACTGCCTGTACCCGCTGCAGGCGCCTCCGGTATGTTATCAGAAATAGATTCCCTGACATCCCCCCCGCAGGAGCCCGCAATCTCTACCTTCGGCAGGGACGGAACTCTTAGCGGCGGGTTTTCGGAAACGTCACTTGTAACTGTCCCTGATAATTCCCGGCAAATGTTTCTGCAAATGTCCCTGTAAATCCCCCTGCAAATCCCCGCAATTACCTGAGTTTACTGCGCTGCAGGCGCAGTGCCTCCGGATTATCATACCTTCAGGGTATCGTTATGTTGTTGTTATAGTATTTTATTTATGTTTGACGGAGATCTAAAATCCCCGCAGATGATTTGAAAAGAGCACAGTTCTTAAGGAATGTCATGATTGCGTAGTAAACATCATGGTTAAGGACATTATTAAGAACTTTGTTTCTGAAACGGGATACAGACAATCCCGAAATAAATACCCTATCGGAAGATTTAATTTGACTTTGCTCTTATAAGCGCAATGGAGTTAACAACATGTATGCACACGAAAACGATTATTGCAGAAGCATGAATCAGGCATTACCGGCTGAGCATGACGCCTGCGGTATCGGAATGGTCGTTAACATAGACGGCAGAAAAGAATATCGGACTCTCGATGATGCGCTGTCTATCGTGGAAAAGCTGGAGCACCGGGCCGGCAAGGACGCAGCCGGAGAGGTAGGCGACGGTGTCGGCATTCTGCTCCAGATATCTCACAGCTTCTTTAAGAAGGCCGCTCTTGATGCGGGCATCACCGTAGGAGAAGCCGGGGATTACGGCATCGGCATGTTCTTCCTGCCGCAGGATCTCAGAAAAAGAACCCTGGCCATGAGATTTTTCCAGGTGAACTGCGAAAAGAACGGCTTAAAGATTCTGGGCTGGCGCGAGGTTCCCACCAATCCGGAAATCCTGGGCAAAAAGGCCCTGGACTGCATGCCCTACATCGGACAGTGCTTCATTGAAAGACCCGAGGATTGCGCCAGAGGCATCGATTTCGACCGCCGGCTTTATGTCTGCAGACGGGAATTTGAACAAAGCGCCGAGGATACCTATATCAACTCCCTGTCCTCCAGAACCATCGTTTACAAGGGCATGTTCCTGGTAGGTCAGCTGCGCCGCTTCTATGCTGACTTGCAGAGCAGAGATTACGAAACCGCCATTGCCATGGTGCATTCCCGGTTCTCCACTAACACCACCCCGTCATGGGAACGGGCCCATCCGTACCGTCTCATTGCCCATAACGGCGAAATCAACACCATCCGCGGCAACCATGACCGCATGCTGGCCAGAGAAGAAACCCTGCATACCCCCTGGCTGGACGAATATGCGGACAAGACCTTCCCGGTGATCCATGCTTCCGGTTCCGATTCCGCCATGCTGGATAACACCTTGGAATTCTTTATGATGAACGGCGTGCCTCTTCCTCTGGCCGTGATGATGATGATCCCGGAGCCCTGGAAAAACGATCCCTACATGGATCATGAGAAGAAGGATTTCTATCACTACTACGCCACCATGATGGAGCCCTGGGACGGCCCGGCCGCCATCCTGTTCACCGACGGCGAAATCGCCGGCGCCACCCTGGATCGCAACGGCCTCCGCCCTTCAAGATATTACATTACCGATGACAACAGACTGATTTTATCCTCTGAAGTCGGCGTACTGGACATCGACCCGTCGCATATTGTGAAGAAGTCCCGTTTGCAGCCCGGCAAGATCCTGCTTATCAACACCAATGAGGGCCGTCTGGTTCTGGATGAAGAATGCAAGGAGTTCTACGCCACCAAGTATCCTTATGGCGAATGGCTGTCCCTGAATCTTCTCCAGTTATCCGAAATCAAGATCCCCAATAAGAAGATCCCCACCCACAGTCAGGAAATGCGGGATCGCCTGTACCGGGTATTCGGCTACACCTATGAGGATGTGAAGGAGCAGATCCTCCCCATGGCCTCCAACGCCACCGAAGCCACCGCTTCCATGGGACATGATATTCCGCTGGCCGTGCTGTCTGAAAAGCATCAGCTCCTGTTTTCCTACTTTAAGCAGCTCTTTGCCCAGGTAACCAACCCGCCTATTGATTCCATCCGGGAAGAGATTGTTACCGACACCTCCGTTTATGTGGGTTCGGACGGCAATCTCCTGGAGCCCTGCGGAGAAAACTGCCGGGTGCTGCAGATCAACAACCCCATTCTCACCGGCGTTGACCTCCTGAAAATCAAGTCTCTGGATCGGGAAGGCTTCAAGAGCGGTGTGGTCTCAATCCTTTACTACAAGAACACTTCCCTGGAAAAGGCCATCTCCCGGCTCATCGTCAATGTGGATCGCCTCTGCAGCAAGGGCGTTAACATCGTGATCCTTTCTGACCGCGGAATTGATGAGAACCATGTGCCCATCCCGTCTCTTCTGGCCGTTTCCGCAGTGGAGCAGCATCTCGTGGAAACCAAGAAGCGCACCGCAGTCTCTCTGATCCTGGAAAGCGGCGAACCCCGTGATGTGCATCAGATGGCAACCCTCCTGGGCTTCGGCGCCCGGGCCATCAATCCGTACCTGGCCCATGAATGCATTTCCGAGCTTATCGACAAGGGCATTCTGGACAAGGATTACCATACCGCCATTCAGGATTTCAACTCCGCAGTATTGCACGGCATTGTGAAGACCGCAGCCAAGATGGGCATTTCCACCCTGCAGTCCTATCAGTCAGCCAAGATTTTCGAGGCGGTGGGCATTTCGAAGAACGTTATCGACAAGTACTTTACCGGCATCACCAGCAGAGTGGGCGGCATCGATTTGGATCAGATTTCCGAGGGCATTCTCTTCCGGCACGACCATGCCTTTGATCCCATGGGCCTTTCTGTGGACACCAGCCTGGACAGCACCGGCTTCCACGGCCTCAGAAGCGGCGAGGACAAGGAGGATCACCTCTACAATCCCCAGACCATCATCGCCCTGCAAAGCGCGGTCAGAGCCGGCAGCTATGCCATGTTCAAGGAATACTCGGCCATTGTGGATAACGAGAAGCCCCATACCCTGAGAGGTCTTATTGATTTCGTCAGGAGCGAGCATCCAATCCCCATCGAAGAGGTGGAGCCGGTTTCCGAGATCGTGAAGCGCTTCAAGACCGGCGCCATGTCCTATGGCTCCATCTCCAAGGAAGCTCATGAAACCCTGGCCATTGCCATGAACCGTCTGGGCGGCAAGTCCAACACCGGCGAAGGCGGCGAGGATCCGGCCCGCTTCGGCACGGAAAAGAACAGCAAGATCAAGCAGGTGGCATCAGGCAGATTCGGTGTAACCAGCGAATACCTGAATAACGCCGAGGAAATTCAGATCAAGATGGCCCAGGGAGCCAAGCCCGGCGAAGGCGGGCACCTCCCCGGCAAGAAGGTTTACCCGTGGATTGCGGAAAGAAGATATTCCACCCCCGGTGTTTCATTGATATCTCCTCCGCCGCACCATGACATTTATTCCATTGAGGATCTGGCGCAGCTGATTTATGACCTTAAGAACGCCAACCGCAAGGCCCGGATATCCGTCAAGCTGGTATCGGAAGCCGGCGTGGGCACCATTGCCTGCGGCGTGGCCAAGGCCGGAGCTCAGGTAATTCTGATATCCGGTTACGACGGCGGCACGGGCGCGGCTCCGGCAAGCTCCATTCACAATGCCGGTCTCCCCTGGGAACTGGGTCTTACGGAAGCGCACCACTCCCTTATTGAAAACGGACTCCGGGGCAGAGTGGTCATTGAGGCGGACGGCAAGCTTATGAGCGGCCGGGATGTGGCCATAGCCGCCCTTCTGGGCGCCGAGGAATTCGGCTTTGCCACTGCTCCCCTGGTATCCATGGGCTGCATGATGATGCGGGTCTGCAACAAGGACACCTGTCCGGTGGGCATCGCCTGTCAGAATGAAACCCTCCGGAAGCGCTTCAGCGGGAAGCCGGAATACGTCATGAACTTCATGACCTTCATTGCCGAAGAGCTCCGGGAAATCATGGCCTCCCTGGGCATCAGAACCGTGGAGGAAATGGTGGGCAGAACCGATCTCCTGAAGATCAAGGACAAGCAGATCACCAGGAGAGCCGAGATGGTCAATATGAACCTTATTCTGGACAGATCCTACGCTCACGCCAAGGAGAGTCATTTCATCCCGGAGGAGGTTTATGACTTCAAGCTGGAAAACACCGTGGACGAAAGGATCTTCCTCCCGAAATTCAATGCCTGGAACGGGGAAGGCTCGTTAGTTATCGATGATGTGCAGATCTCCAGCACCGATCGCAGTCTGGGCACCATCCTGGGATCCTGCGTAACTGCAAAGTACGGCACATCCCTTAATGATGACAGCATTCAGATCTCCTTGAACGGCGGCGGCGGCCAGAGCTTCGGGGCCTTCATTCCCAAGGGACTTACTCTGAAGCTCACGGGAGATGCCAATGACGGCTTCGGCAAGGGCCTCTCCGGCGGCAAGCTTATCGTGGTACCTCCTGCGGAGGCAACATTTGAGGCATTCAAGAACGTCATTGCGGGCAACGTTGCCCTTTACGGCGCCACCTCAGGCACAGCCTACATCAGCGGCATCGCCGGCGAACGGTTCATGGTAAGAAATTCCGGAGCCACCGGGGTATGCGAGGGCTGCGGCGATCACGGTCTTGAATACATGACCGGCGGAAGAGCGGTGATCTTAGGCGAAGTCGGCAAAAACTTCGCTGCGGGCATGAGCGGCGGCATTGCCTACGTTCTCGACCAGAATCACAGTCTTTACCTGAGAACCAACAAGTCTTTGATTGAGATGACCGGGTTAAAGGATCCTGACAAGAAGGAGCTCCGGGAAATTCTGGAGGATTACGAAAGGAGCACCGGATCTCAGAGAGCCGCGGAGATCTTAAGTGATTTTGAAGCCTGGGTTCCCCTCTTCAAGAAGATTATTCCTATTGATTACAAGAACATGCTTACCTTAATCGGCAAGTACGAGGAACAGGGCATTCGTCATGAACAGGCTGTTTACGAAGCCTTTAAGGATGTGGCCTCCGGATCTTCGGAAGCTATCGCGCGGAAGATCAGGAACGCCTGAGCAGGACAAGGCAGGGAATAAACAAGGAATACAGAAAGGTAACGAATATGGGCAAGGCTACGGGTTTTCTCGAATTTGAGCGCTGCGAGGACGCATGGGTTCCCGCAGAAACCAGAATCAAGGATTTTAACGAGTTTCATACGCATCTCTCTGAAGAGGCCAGAAAGTGCCAGGCCGGAAGATGCATGGCATGCGGCGTCCCCATGTGCCAGTCAGCTCTCCGTCTTAAGGGCATGGTAACCGGCTGTCCGCTCCACAACCTGATCCCGGAATGGAATGACGAGATCTGGAGCGGCCACTATGAGCACGCGCTGTCCCGGCTTCTTAAGACCAGCAATTTTCCGGAATTCACGGGACGGGTCTGTCCGGCTCTGTGCGAAAAGGCCTGCATCAACGGCATGAACGGATCTCCGGTGACTATTCATGACAACGAGCTCTTCTTGATTGAGAAGGGGTTTTCGGAAGGCTGGATGAAGCCCCGGGTTCCCGCTCTCAGAAGCGGCAAGAAGGTTGCGGTTGTGGGCTCCGGCCCTGCCGGACTTGCCGTGGCCGATCAGCTCAATCACCGCGGACATTCAGTTACGGTGTTTGAGAGGGAGGATGAGATCGGAGGCCTCCTCATGTACGGCATTCCCAACATGAAGCTGGACAAGAAGGTGATTGTACGGCGCCGGAAGCTCATGGAAGCCGAGGGCGTAACCTTTAAGACCGGCTGCGATATCGGGAAGGACATTTCCTTCCAGGATTTGCGGGAACAGTTTGATGCGGTGGCCCTGTGCTGCGGCGCCAAGAAGCCCCGGGATTTAAACCTGGAAAACCGCGAAAGCTGCCGGGAAATTCACTTTGCCGTGGATTTTCTGAAGTCGGCTACCCGGGATCTCTTAAGCGGCTCCCCGGACTGGACTATCAGCGCCAGAGATTTAAACGTGGTGATTGTGGGCGGCGGCGACACCGGAAATGACTGTCTCGGCACCTGCATCAGACAGGGAGCCAAGAACGTAGTGCAGCTCGAAATGCTGCCTAAGCCCCCGGTGGAAAGAGCACCGGACAATCCCTGGCCGGAGTGGCCGAAGGTCTTGAAGACCGATTACGGCCAGCAGGAAGCCATCGCGGTATTCGGCGCCGATCCCCGGGTTTATGAAACCACGGTAAAGGAGCTCGTCCTTGAAGAAGGAAAGCTTAAGGCCATCAAGACGGTGCAGGTTAAGTTTGAAAACCGCGCTTTGGCTGAGGTTCCCGACACCGTAAAGGAAATCCCCTGCGATCTTCTCATTATCGCCGCCGGGTTCCTGGGCTGCGAGGATTACGTTGCAAATGACAGCAGCGTTGATCTCACGAGGCGGAATACCGTGGCGACTCAGGAGAACTCCTATGAAACCTCCGTTCCCGGAGTATTCACCGCCGGCGACATGCACCGCGGCCAGTCTCTGGTGGTATGGGCGATTTCAGAGGGCCGGCACTGCGCTGCGGAGATCGATAAGTTTTTAATGGGGTATACCTCATTAACGTAAGAGGCTCAGACGGGCGGCATAAAAGATTTTCAGGATGTATTGGCTGTAAATTTTCGGACTAAATTACGAGGTTAATTATGACTAAAGAGACTGTTCCCGAATATTTTGGGTGTATGGTATTCGATGATCGCGTTATGCGTTCTGTTCTTACCAGCGATGTTTACGCATCACTCAGAAAGACCATCGAAGTGGGCGCCAAATTAGAGGTTGGCTTAGCTGATTCCGTGGCCAAGGCCATGCGGGACTGGGCGGTGGAAAACGGCGCCACTCACTTCACCCACTGGTTTCAGCCCCTTACCGGCATCACCGCTGAAAAGCACGATTCCTTCATTGAGCCTTCTCCGGACGGCGGGGTGATCATGGAATTCTCCGGAAAGGAACTCATTCAGGGCGAACCTGATGCGTCCTCCTTCCCCACCGGCGGCATCAGAGCCACCTTCGAGGCCAGAGGCTACACCACCTGGGATCCTACCTCCTACGCCTTCATCAAGGATCAGACTCTCTGCATCCCCACCGCATTCTGCTCCTACGGCGGCGAAGCTCTGGACAAGAAGACTCCCCTGCTCCGTTCCATGGAAGCTCTTAACCGTCAGGCTCTGAGAATTCTGAAGCTCTTCGGCAACGATCAGGTGAAGCACGTTCATACTTCAGTAGGCCCGGAGCAGGAATACTTCCTCATCTCCAAGGAAATGTACGATAAGAGACCGGATCTCCAGTACACCGGCAGAACTCTGTTCGGTTCCAAGCCTCCCAAGGGACAGGAAATGGACGATCACTACTTTGGCGTCATTAAGCCCAAGGTAAAGGAATTCATGGCCGACCTGGACAAGGAGCTCTGGAAGCTGGGCATCCTGGCCAAGACCGAGCATAACGAGGTGTCCCCGGCCCAGCACGAGCTGGCTCCCATCTATGCCACCACCAACCTGGCCTGCGATCAGAATCAGCTCATGATGGAGATCATGCAGAAGGTAGCCGCCCGTCACGGCATGGTATGTCTGCTTCATGAAAAGCCCTTTGCCGGCGTCAACGGCAGCGGCAAGCATAACAACTGGTCTATCTCTACGGATACCGGCCACAATCTGCTGTCCCCCGGCGACACTCCGGCTGAAAACGCTCAGTTCCTCCTGTTCCTCTGCGCCGTAATCAAGGCCGTGGATGACTATCAGGATCTCCTGAGACTTTCCGTAGCCACTGCCGGCAACGACCACAGACTGGGCGCCAACGAGGCTCCTCCGGCCATCATCTCCATCTTCCTGGGGGATGAGCTTAACGCCATCCTGGAAGCCATTGAGTCTGATACCCCGTATCACGACAAGGAAAAGAAGCTGATTAAGCTGGGCGTTGACGTGCTGCCGCGCTTTGCCCGGGATACCACCGACAGAAACCGCACCTCTCCGTTCGCCTTTACCGGGAATAAGTTCGAGTTCCGCAGTCTGGGTTCCTCCAACAGCATCGCCTGCGCCAACATGATGCTGAACAGCGCCGTGGCCGAATCTCTCAAGATCTATGCCGACAGACTGGAACAGGCCGAAGACTTCGAAAAGGCTCTTCATGACATGATTAAGAAGACCATTCATGATCATAAGAGAATCATCTTCAACGGCAACGGCTATGACGCTGCCTGGGTCAAGGAAGCCACCGAAGTAAGAAAGCTTCTGAACTACCCCACCACCCCGGACTGCATGCCGCACCTCCTGGATGAAAAGAACGTGAAGATGCTGACCTCTCATAAGGTGTTTAACGAAGCCGAGCTCCATTCCAGATGCGAGATCATGCTGGAAAACTACTGCAAGCAGGTGTGGATCGAAGTAAACACCGAGCTGATGATGGCCCGCCGCATGATTCTCCCGGCCATTTCCGGCTATGCTGACAAGCTTTCAGGCACCGCCGAGAAGAAGAAGGCTCTTAACGGCTCTCTGGAATGCAAGTACGAGAAGTCCATTGTGGACACCCTTTCCAACCTGGCCGATCTCATCTTTATGAAGGCCGAGGAGCTGGAAAAGGCTGCCGAAAGCATTAACGGCACCGAGGATATCATCAGGGAAAGCCAGCTTATCCGCGATGAAATTCTGCCGAAGATGCAGGATCTCCGCAGTCTCGCTGACAAGGCCGAGCTCTACGTGGCAAGCGACTATTGGCCGCTCCCGTCCTATGGCGAAATGCTGTTCTCGGTGAAGTAAACCGTTGCGGCAGGGAAACCGTCCGGCGAAGTAAACCGGCTCGGCAAGGAAAAGTCTGTTTTCTTCCGATAAGCGGAATAAAAAGCGGAAGAAACAGCAGAAAAAGCATTGGGAATTTGAGGCGCGGGGAATCGCTGCCCGGGAAAGCAGACCCGGGGCGTCAGACGCTGAATCAAATTCCCATATTTTTGAGGGATTCTATATGTGTTGTATATTTTCAGTTTGCGGCCCTTCCCTGGATCTTGAAGAGCTGAAAAAAGCCATGCTGAAAAGCGTGTCCCGGGGCCCGGATGACGCCAGAGCCATCAAGGCCGGGGACGGCCTTATGGGCTTTCAGCGGCTTTCCATCATGGGACTCACTCCCGAAGGCATGCAGCCCTTTGAGCTTAAGGGAAGCTATTGCGTGTGCAACGGCGAGATCTACGGCTTTGCCAAAATCAAAAAGGAGCTCATAAAGCTGGGTTATCAGTTTGCGAGCGACAGCGACTGCGAGGTGCTCCTCCCCATGTACCAGGAGTATGGCGTAAAAATGTTCGCCATGCTGGACGCCGAGTTTGCCTGCGTCATTTATGATGCAAAGAATAACAAGTGGATCGCGGCCCGGGATCCCATCGGTATTCGCCCTTTGTATTACGGCTATACCAAGGCTCATGACATCGTATTTGCCAGCGAGCCCAAGTGTCTCACGGATCTTACCGAGGGGAAAATTTTCCCGTTCCCGCCGGGACACTATTATGAAGACGGCAAATTTGCAAGCTACTCAGATATCGCCAGGCCGGATGAAAGCCTCCGGGATCAGGAGCTTGACACCGTATGCGCCAAAATCAGGGATCTCCTTATTGCCGGAGTGGAAAAGCGCCTCGTGGCCGATGCCAAGGTGGGTTTCCTCCTTTCCGGAGGGCTGGATTCCTCTCTCGTGTGCAGCATCGCCGCAAGAAAGAGCGAGCATCCCATTAAGACCTTTGCCATCGGCATGAGAGAGGACGCCATTGACCTCAAATACGCCAAGCAGACCGCCGAGTACCTGAAGGCCGATCATACCGAGGTCATTATTACCAGAGACGATGTGATAAACTCTCTGGAGCATGTCATCTATCTTCTCGGCACCTACGATATCACCACCATCCGGGCCAGCATGGGCATGTACCTTCTTTGCAAGGCCATACATGAAAACACCGACTTAAGAGTGATTCTCACCGGTGAGGTTTCGGATGAGCTTTTCGGGTACAAGTACACCGATTTTGCGCCCTCTGCTGATGCGTTCCAGAAGGAAGCGGAAAAGCGGGTCAGAGAGCTTCACATGTACGATGTGCTCCGGGCAGACAGATGCATTTCGGCAAACTCCTTAGAAGCAAGGGTTCCCTTCGGAGATCTGGATTTCGTGCATTACGTGATGTCCATTGATCCCGAGATGAAGCTTAACCGCTATAACAAGGGCAAATACCTTCTCCGTCATGCCTTTGAAGGCCTTGACTATCTCCCCCCGGAAATTCTCTGGCGGGAAAAGGCGGCGTTTTCCGATGCGGTAGGCCACTCCATGGTGGATCACCTCAAGGCTTATGCGGAAGAGCAATATGATGCGCAGGAGTTTGAGGAAAAACGCCGGAAATATGAGCACGCCATGCCTTTTACCAAAGAATCGTTGCTGTATCGGGAAATTTTTGAAAAATATTACCCGGGGCAGTCTCACATGATCGCGGACTTCTGGATGCCCAACAAGGAATGGGAAGGCTGCAATGTGAACGATCCCTCGGCCCGGGTGTTATCTAACTACGGAAACAGCGGGAAGTAACAGTCAGGAAATAACTGAAACCGGGACTGGAAATAACGGAAGCAGGCAATAACAGGGAAAGGCAATAACAGAAGCGGGAAACTGCAGAAGCCGGGAAATAACAGAAGCGGAAAATAACAGAAGGAGGCAATAACAGAAGTGGGAAATATCAGAAAAAACGGCAAATGATAATCTCTGCCGCGGTAATCTGAGCCTTTCCTTCTTGCAGGATCTGAGGCCGGGCCCCAGGATAACACGGGCTTCCGGGGCGCCTGGGCTTTCAGATACGGGATAACTGATTACATCTGTAATTGCTTACAGAACCCCTGAACCGGAAATGCGGTGATACAGTGATACAGTTCCACCGCTATGCTGTGATGCTGTAACGCTGCGGCAACGCTGTGAATTGCGCTGCCCGGACACCGGACAACCCTGGGGACACCCAAGGGAAAAGCCATTAAAAAGCTATACAAGAGACGACAAGTATGAAATTTACCAAGATGCAGGGCTGCGGAAACGACTATGTTTATGTCAACGGAGCCGAGGTGAACTTTTCTCCGGAAAAGAAATCCGAGATTGCGAAAAAGCTCTCCGACCGGCATTTCGGAGTGGGCGGGGACGGGGTGATTTTTATAAATCCCTCCCAGGAAGCCGATTTTGAGATGGAAATGTACAATGCCGACGGCAGCAGAGGCGAGATGTGCGGGAACGGCATGCGCTGTGTGGCTGTATACGTTTACTGCAAAGGCTTAACTGACAAAAAGGAATTTAACGTTGTTTCCGCCGGCAAGCTCAAAAAAATCCGGCTGGATGTCGACGAATCAAGTCCGGAAAGAAAAGTTAACAGCGTTTCCGTTGACATGGGGCTCCCCATTCTGGAAGCGGCGGACGTCCCTGTAATAAGCGACAAAAAGACGGTGGTTAATGAGCCTATTGAAGTTGCGGGAAAGGTTTATCATCATACCTGCGTCTCCATGGGAAATCCTCATGCCGTCATCTATGTGGCTGATACGGATAACTTCCCTTTGGAAAGCTTAGGCCCCCTTTTTGAAAACCATCCCTCCTTCCCGAAGCGGGTGAACACGGAGTTCATTCAGATCATTGATCGTAAGAATGTCAAAATGCGCGTCTGGGAGCGGGGCACCGGGGAAACCCTGGCCTGCGGCACCGGAGCCTGCGCCACGGCAGTAGCCGGGGTTCTTAACGGCTGCACCGACAATGAAATTACGGTTCATTTGCTGGGCGGCAAGTTAAAAATCCGCTGGGACGGCCCGGGGCATCCCGTGTATATGACCGGCCCTGCTGAATTCGTCTTTGAAGGCGAAGTGGCAGTGTAAAACGCCGGGAGAAGGCCGGGGATTTACCGGAATGGCCGGGATTCTGCGGGGAAACAGCAGAAAACAGGACTAACCGGCTGGGAAACAGCCGGGAAATAGCAGGAACATCCGGCCGGAAAACTCCGGGTAATGGCAGAAACAGCCGGCCGGGACAGCAGGTCTGGAATGGCAGACCGAAAAAATCCGGCCGGGAACAGTTTAAGGAATAATTAAGGGACTATTTAAGAATAGTTAACAAGGATAAGGGCGGAATCAACATGGCAGCGATAAATGAAAATTACCTCAATTTGCAGGGATCCTATCTTTTTCAGACAGTGGCGCGGAAGGTGCGGGAATTTGAAGCCACCAATCCGGAGTCTAAGCTTATCAAGCTCGGCATCGGCGACGTTACCCAGCCCATTGCTCCTGCGGTATTAGAGGCCATGCACAAGGCTGTTGATGAAATGGGGGATGCCGGTACCTTCCGGGGCTACGCTCCGGATCTCGGCTATGACTTTCTGAGAACGGCCATTGTCGAAAACGAATATAAGAAGAGAGGCATCGATATTGAGGCGGATGAAATCTTTGTCTCTGACGGCGCCAAGAGCGACTGTTCCAATATCCAGGAAATCTTCGCTCAGAATGACCTGGTGGCCGTCTGCGATCCTGTTTATCCGGTATATGTGGATTCCAATGTCATGGCCGGACGGTCAGGCGCCTTTGATCCCGAAAAGAAGCTCTACAGCAAGCTGATTTACATGCCCTGCACCGAGGCAAACGGGTTTGTCCCGGATTTTCCGGAAACGAAGCCGGATCTGATTTACCTGTGCTTTCCGAATAACCCCACCGGTGTTGCCATTACCAAGGACAGGCTTCAGGCCTGGGTAGACTATGCTCTGAAGGTCGGCGCGGTCATTCTGTATGACGCCGCCTATGAAGCCTATATCAGCGATGACGCCCTGCCCCATAGCATCTATGAATGCAGCGGCGCGGAATACTGCGCCATTGAGTTCAGATCATTTTCCAAAAAGGCCGGCTTTACCGGTTTAAGACTGGGCTTTACCGTGATCTCCAAGAAGCTTAAGCTGCACGATAAGTCTGTGCATGCTCTGTGGGCCAGAAGACACGGCACCAAATACAACGGCGCTCCGTACATTATCCAGAGAGCGGGAGAAGCGGTTTATTCAGAGGAGGGAGCTCAGCAGATACAGGCCCAGATCGCCACCTATATGAATAATGCCCGGTATCTTAAGACATCTCTTCATGATGCCGGCTACACCGTTTACGGCGGAGAAAACGCGCCCTACATCTGGTTAAAGACTCCTGACGGATTGTCGAGCTGGGACTTCTTTGATCTTCTTCTTAACAAGGTCGGCATCGTGGGCACTCCTGGTTCGGGCTTCGGGCCTAACGGGGAGGGATTCTTCAGACTCACGGCCTTTGGAACCTATGAAAACAGCGTGGAAGCAATAAGGAGAATTAAGACTCTGTAGCTCTGCTGCTGCCAAAGGCGATCTGGCAGCGTATGTATGCGCTGAATGCGCAGAAACGCAAAGGCGCGCTACAGGAACCGGATGCTCTGACAAGGAAATCTGCGCTGCCAGAAATGCTGGCTGACAGATAAAGCAGCGCTGATTTTTACTTAAATTCCCCGCCAGGAAATACCGGATACGGGGAAATCCCCGGAGCCTTCATGTTATGCGCTCCTTAGGAGGATTCAGCAAAGGCCCCTTCCGAAAAATCCTGTTACGCATTGATTCCCCTGGCTTCCAGCCTCCTTTACCGGCCTTGCCGCCCTCTCTTGCCTGCGTCCTCTGTTTTCCGGTATTTACCGCCGTCTCCTCCTTATCCCCGTCTCCTGTTCTCAGCATCAGGCCCTGCCTTCCAAAATGCTATAATTGCATGGCAGCAGGGAAAACAGAAAGGCGGCACTTATGGATCTAAGACACATTCGCTATTTTATAACGGCAGCAGAAGAGCTTAATATCACCAGAGCCGCGGAAAAGCTCCATTTGTCCCAGCCCCCGTTAAGCAGAGCTCTTATGGAGCTTGAGGATGAGCTGGGCTGCGTTCTCTTTATCAGAGGCAAGCGGCATCTCACATTGACTGCCGAAGGTCTGGCTTTTAAGAGAAGAGGAGAGCAGCTGTTAACCCTGGTGGACATGACCAAGGCGGAAATATCCGAAATGCAAAACGGCATCAGCGGCACGCTTTATATCGGTCATGTTGACAGCAACGGCCCCACTCTGGTGGCGGAGTGGATCGAATCCTTTAAAAAGCTCTATCCCAATGTGACCTATAACCTGTGGTGCGGCAATGTGGATGATCTGACAGATCGTCTGAAGGCCGGCCTTATAGATCTTGCGATTACCATGACTCCCACCAATACCGATTTATTGGACGGGTTTAAGGTGTTTTCAGAAAACTGGGTGGCCATTATTCCGGCAAATGATCCCCTGGGGAAATCAAAAAAGGAATACATCACCCTGGAGGAGCTTATCGATAACGATCTTATCATCTCTTCACGGCGTTCCCGGGAAACTGAAATAAGAAGCTGGTTCAAGGATTTTAAAAAGCAGCCGCGCTTTATCGTTAAAACCGCGCATTCCTCCAATGCCGCCAAGCTGGTCACGCGAGAGCTGGGCATTGCCCTTTTCCCGGCCTCTGTTGCCAAGAACATCTCATCAGGAGCCAATGTTACGATCAAGGAAATAACGCCCTCGATAAATGTAGACTACTTGCTCTCCTGGGACAATGAAAGACACCCCAATGCTCTGGCAACAAAGTTTATCACCCACATAAAGGAGATGTACGCCGTAAGCGAAAGCTGATTATGGCCTGACAAGAAACCGATTGAATATCGGGCAAATTACCGCTGAGGCATCACGGCACGACTTCTTCTGTTTCTCGAGAGAAAGGTTTGGCTTTTTCCCGGCAGTTATCCGCTGCCGCTGGCGGAACTGCCCGGCCCTGTCGCTGATTGAATCCGGTATTTTTTCAGTTTTAAGGAACGGGGAGCCTGGCAAAACCGTGTTAAGGGAAGACTCGCATTGATCTGATTACTTTATCCGGCTCTTCAGATCGCATTCAGTTCATTAAGACCGTATTCCTCGTACAGGTGTTTCCGGTATTCCTTGTCAACACTGATGCGCTGAATATCTTCATTCTTTCCCTGGGCAAGTAACTTTTGCACCCCGTCAACAAGAATGGCAGTTGTAATAATCATTAAAAATGTCCCAAAAAAAATCCCAGCGTTAGCCGTTCCATTATCGTTGGACAGCTTTGCCGGGAATGTATGACGAGTACTAATGCACTCTATTGGGTTTAATATAACCGCAGAAGTAATCCGCAAAGAGTATTTTTAACAAATTTATGATAAAGATCACAAAATAAAGAGAAGAGCTGAAAAAAAGTTCCGTTTCCTGCACGATCATAATCAGCACTCAAATCAAGCTGGTTTATGCCGCCCTGACAGCACATCTTCCGATGAAATCAGCTTAACCGCCCAAACTGATTAATACCCCTGAAATGACGCCAAAATCCGCCGCCGGCATGGGGCAGTATCTCTGTGACGTTAAGAATACCGAACCCCTGAATACGTTTCCCAATCGCAGCAGGCAGTTTCATCGCGGCAATCCTGTTTTTCAGGATCTGCATGACGGAGAAGCGGGGCAGTTTTGCCAAGAAGCATTTCACCGCACTCTCCTCATCTCAAGTCCGGGAAGCAGTCCGGCATAGGGCTTATCTCGGGCATAGCCAGCCTGAGCTATCAATACTGGCCGGAGCAGAAGTCAAAGTTCCAAGGAATAATAATTAAGAGGGGAAGACGCCTCCGGCGCTTCCCGGTTAATGATTAAAGGGGCTCCGCCCCTTTACCCCTAAATCTGCCCCGTACTCCAAAAATTGAAGCGCCTGGCAGTCTCTTAAGGCCGGAATAAGGGGATATACAGCGACTTTATGTACATCCTCAGACATGGGCAAAACGCAGAAGCCGCGCCAGCTTTACCTATACGGGAAATCTGCTTCTCGGGAAGGAATTCGCCATAAGATCCCCTCACATCACCAAAAAGCGCCGGAAGGATAAAGGCCAGCTCCCGCATTACATGCAGGCACCGTGAGCCGGCCCAACCACATGAGGGCTGCGCGCAGGAAAATACTTTTCCGCCCGTGCAAAATAAAAAGCGACATCTCCTAATTGGTGAGGGCTGGTTGGGCCGGTTAGATGCCTCCTTCCTGGTTTGACTATTCGCCGCCGGTTTTACTATGCGACTGAAATAAATGGCAATGGCTCTAACCGATTCTGGGAAAGGAAACTCATCAGCCGGCAAGCCGAACCCCGAGGATGCGTCCTGCCCCGCTCCCAGGCTGCAACCGTTTTTACGGATACGCCAAGGTAATTTGCGAAAACACTCTGGCTCATCCGGGCCTGCATGCGGATCTCACGAATCTGATCCTTATTGAACTCAGCCACGGGATCAATGATGTAAGTGGCAGTCCGAGCTGGCCCTGTTCCCTTTGCATAGTCAATAGCCTGAAGCAATCCTTCCTGAAGATCATTGAAAAGAGCGCTCATTTTTGCTGCCTCCTGTTTCGTTCTGCATCATGAAGTGATTTTACCAGTTTCCTTCATATTTTTTTATTATTGTCTGAAATTATGCGAGCTCGGATATTCTTATGATATAAAAATCGAAGGTTTGGAGAGTACGAATGAAACACTGTTCGTTTATGGGGTGCGTTGAGAGCTTAATTTATGAATATTTACAGGGCCCATGGTCTGGAATCCTCCGGGTCGGAGTCATCGTCCAGGAAGCTCTGGGCGCAGGTCGGTGTGAGGTCGTAGCGGCGGATGATTGCATCTTTAATTTGCGCTTCTGGTACGCTGATGAATCTGTAAGCGCTGATATCCTCTTTTATCTTCTCCGTCCTCTCAGACGTCATCTTCACATATTCAGGGCTGAACATAGTCATCATGATTTTTTCCACCTCAGGTCGGTGTTCCTTCATGTACCTTACGAGACAGCCCTTCTCAATGCACAAGTCAATCGTCGCAGTTGCAGCCTGCTGCCGCTCCTCCGGCGTATTCGCTTTGAGGACGTTCTCATCCCGGATACGGCAGAATCCCATATATTCCTTAATGATGCCGCACTTGTACTCCCCGTGAATGATCCTTGCCTTAAATTCCGGCTTGTTCGGATCGCTGCCGAAGAATTCCTGATTCAGGGAGAGAACATCCTTCTCGACCTTCTTCTTGCCCGTATAGTGCCGTGAATGCGACAATTTGGGATGACCCGGTACTGATTTACGGCTCGTTATGACTTATAATCAAAATTGTAGTCATCCGATTCAGTTTAGGCGGCTATGCGGAGATGGGCAAATCTGCAAAAATGAGTTTATACTTCCGCAGCATTTTTTACAGAGTGTCGAGCCTCTAAATATGTATGCGTTTCTCATTAACCCCAGTTTTCTATCAGTATTTTGCAAATGCCAAAAAGGAACAGGGTGTGCAGGCATGTCCACCTCCGTCTTTGATCGTGTCACTTTTCAAATTTCGTTACCGTGGATGGCCTCCAAGTTTCTCCTTTTCCCCAAAAAAGTATTGTCCCTCATCTCAAATACATGGGCAGGCTCTAAAGCCTTATGGGTTTTCAAAAAGGCAAACTTATGTACCGAACTTTGAACTTACCACGGCCTGACGCCTTCTTTCATGGGGATGTCAGGGATAAAACGGCCATACTCTGGGGATTTGTACTGTAAATAGCTCGTATTGCAATAAAAGTGGGCTCTTGTGAAATATGATGATACGGAGAGAAATCTCTTGCCTCTATGGGGCTATTTAGATATTTCGGAGAATAACGGTGGAACAGTTATATATTAAAGAAATAAATATCCTTAAAGTGAGACATCTTCACAATCTAAAAATTATTATTTCCTCAGAAGGAGAAGGTAAACGTCATTTAATTCTTACCGGAAATAATGGAAGCGGGAAAACCAGCCTGCTTGAAGCTATTCAGACATATCTCTATTCAGTTTCAAAAACTAACGATCCTTATGAATCGAGACAGCTTTTGGAATTTAACAAGAATGCTCTTGAGAATGCTAAAAAGAAAAATGATCAAAATCAAATTCTTCAAATAGAAAAAAGCATCAGTTCATGTGAGGAAAAAATTGAAAAATCAGCAGCTGGAGTTGATTTGGAATTTTCGAAAGAACCGAGTGATATTAAATTGGCTTTTGAACATGGAGACTTTATTCTATCATATTATGGAGCGACAAGAGCGTTTCATTCTCCAGAACCAAAGCATGTTGAGAAAACAATTTTAAAAGACAGCTACAGCATAAAGGAAAGCACCAGATCTATATTCCTCTCATATCTTCTTGACTTGAAAATGACACAAGCACTTGCCATAGTAAAAAAAGATAACAAAAAGGCGCAGGAAATTGAAGAATGGTTTGACAGACTGCAAGAGATATTAAGAGGTATCTATGATGATCCGTCGCTTCTTATAAAATTCAATGAAGACACATTCAAGTTTTCTCTCATTGTTAAAAACCGTGAACCTTTTGATTTCAATACTGCTTCAGATGGTTTTTCTGCGATTTTGGATATCGTCATAGACCTGATTCTTCGAATGCAACGGCAGGATAAACGAGTAACCAAGTTCCTGATGCCTGGAGTTGTGCTGATCGATGAAATCGAAAATCATCTGCACTTGGAACTTCAAAAGAAGGTGCTCTCTGCATTGACTGAATTGTTTCCCAACATTCAATTTATAGTTACAACACACTCCCCTTTTGTATTGAACAGTATTGCCAATGCCACAGTGTACGATCTGGAAAGACATATATTGGTAAAAAAGGGACTTTCTGATGCCAGTTACAGTGGCATTGTTGAAGGATATTTCAAACAGGATGAGCTGTCATCAGACCTTCGCGAAAAACTTAATGAGTATCGATCACTGACAAAAAAACATGGTTTAGATAATGCTGATTATATGAAGATTGCTCTTCTTGAGACTTGCCTTGATGAAATACCGGATTACATCGATATCGCAATCTCAACTGAATATCAGAAGTTAAAATTGGAGTTTGAGAGCCGGGGGGATCTTGGTTAAATGATCAAAGTACAAAGAAATCCTGTTGCTCCCGCATCTCTTGCTGTCGAATCGAAAAAGAAAAACGGAAGTTACAGGGAACCAGATGTTATTAATCAACTGGCTGAAGATTTCCATGAGAAGTGCTATATTTGCGAGATAAAACCTGTGCAGGATCCGCAGGTTGAACACAGATTACCGCATCATAACAGAAGCATTCCGACTCGAGTTTTTGACTGGAACAATCTGTTTTATTCATGCAGCCATTGTAATTCTGTAAAAAATAACAGCAGGTATGAAGAAGGCATCATTGACTGTTGTTCTCGGGATCCGGAAGATGTTCTGACCTATTGCTTAGATGAGAGCCATGTTAAAGTAAATGTGAAGAATTCAGATGATCGGGAAGCATTGCTGACGGCAGAGTTGATCGAAGAGGTATTTAATTCCAAAAGCACCGGAATCAGGACAAAAGCCGGACAGATTCGTTTGAAAGAACTGCAAGTTGTAATGAATACTCTTTACAAACAATTGGCAAGATATCGGCAAAATCCCAGCGATGGCAGGACAATCAGCACATTATGTGGTTTACTCGATAGAAGTGCGAAGTTTTCGGGATTTGCCAGATCCTATGTCAGGGAGCACGAGTTGAAAAATTTAATAAAACTGGCGGACGTAAAAGAAGATTTTCAAGCGAGCTTTAACAATGGGATTTAAACTGAGTTGAGCAAGCTGAAAGTCACAAAACAAAAGAGTACCGCAAAAAAAGTTCCGCTTCCTGCACGATCATAATCAGCGCTCAAATCAAGCTGGCTTATAACGCCTTGGCTCCCGATCCCCGGTGCCCGATAATGGGCGCGAAATCAGCTTTAACCGCCCAAACCGATTAATCGCCAGTAGCGAAGATGCAGCATTAGAATGAGACAGGTACAACCGGAAGAATCCGGATGACCGGGACAATATCGACAGAGTTCATGGAAAATCAGGTAACCCGAGACACCGCAGTTTGTCCCAGCAGGGAATTAAACCCCGCATAGGATTATTCCATGGGGCTATCGTCATCCCGGGGCGTTTTTCCCCCTTCTGCTTCCAACGCCATTACTTATGCACATCATCCTGCTCCAGCACTCCCAGAAGACGCCCGGCAGCCACAATGCGGTTTTCGGTTTCCCGGGGACTAAGGAGAGAGGCTGAGACCGTAACATACTGGCGATCCGTCCCGGGAGCCGCCAATACCAAAGCCGGCACGGAGGTGATCCCCAAAACCCCGGCCATGGCGGGATCCGAAACGTTCCGGATGGCTCCCGGCACAGGGAGGAGCCCCTGATCCAGGGATATCCCCAGCACCTGAAAACCGTACCCCCGCAGTCTCTCCACCTCTCGCAGGGCTTCCCGGCAGTAGGGACAGGAGCTCCGGTACAGAAAAAACAGCCCCGCCCGCTCCGAAATCCTGCGGAGATCCTGTTCCCGCGCTTCTTCCGCCATTCTGTCCTGAAGCTCCCTCCCTCTGCCGTAATCCGCCCGGCCCCGGGATTCGTCAAGCTCCGGATGAAGGAGCGGCATGAGCTTAGCCGCGCCGGCAAAGTTCTGGCTCTTATCCATGCTCATCTTCTGAAGCTCAAAGTACGCCCGGACATTTTCCGGAGTGGGAGCATCCAGGGCCCGCTCAAGATAAAGGGGAAGCGCCTTCTTAAGATACGCCGCGGCATAAAGGCCGTCCGCGGAGTATTCCGGCGGCGGAATAACGGAAGCGCCAGACACCGGAGGAGGCTCCGGAAGCGGCGGGAGCGGCTCTTCATCCGGGGCTTCCGGTTCCTCCGGGGGATCCTGATACCAAAACCATCCTTCCCCGTGCTTCTGATAGTAGGAGCTTCCGCCGGCTCTCCGCATCCCGGGATCCCCCGCCCGGACATAACCGGAAATCAGGAGGAGGGGTACGAATATGAGGAGCGTGAATAATAATGCTGTTCCGGAACTCTTCTTCATCTTGCTTAGAGCCCCTCTCCGGAATTCCGGTAAAAGCCGCTTCCCGCGCCCTCCCGGCCCCGGAAATCAAACTCCAGAGCCACCCCTTCGGTGACAATGATGTCAATTCTCCGGGAGGCATCGATTTCCAGCACCGGAAACATGCTGTCCGCCAGCCTGAGATAAAAGTCCGCCACCCGATCCAATGCCTTCCCGGCTCCGGACACCGCAGCGCTCCTTAAGGCATCCCGGCTGTAGACGCTCTGATACTGCGTGGTGTGGGTGCCCACGGTGCTTATCACCGGCACCGGATTCACATCAAAGGCACCCGCCAGCCCTTCCAGAAAACCTGCCGTAAGAGATCGCGCAATAAGCCGTCCCTGCTTGGAAACCAGCCGCCCTCTTACCCCCGCCTTGCCATCCTCGCCGGAAATGTAGGCGCTGAACTTCTGCTCCGCCACCCGGCCCGAGCTCCCCATGCAGGAAAGCTTTTCCGCCCGGAGATAAACCCGTTCGGAGCTGAGATCCCCGTAGCCTGCCGCCAGCACAAAGCAGCCGGAGAGATCATAGCGGCCGTCCCCCGGGAGAATGGCGGACTTGTCCAGGTTGATGAGCACCGGAAAGGGATCTCCCCGGGCCTCATCCCTGGTGGGAGCGTCGAGACCGGTAAGAAGATACCCGCTCATGATGGTTCCGGCCGGAAGATAAACCTGTCTCTTCCCGGAGGATCTGCCGGAAGGATCCCCGGGAACTTTTTTTGCGGCAGCCCTGGCGGAGGCGGCTTTTCCGGAAGCATTGCCATAGGAACCACCCGAAGCCGCCGAGCCCGGAGATCCCGAGCCGCCGATTCTTCTTATCTGCCTCTTAACCGGCGGCTTATACCGCGGAGACGGCTTGGGAGATTCCAGCGGAATCTCCTCAAACACAAACTCCTCCCGGATATCATGGGAAGGCGATCCCCCCTGAGCCGAATCCCGGGAAAGCATATCCGGATCTCCGGGACAGTTCTCGCCGAAGCAGGCTCCCTCGGGCACCAAAGAATCCCGGGAGTCCGGGGAATTATCTTCGCCCCTGCCGCTTACGCTGCTGTCTCCCGCCAAAGCCTCCTCCCCTTCCCGGGCGGCATCCTCCTTCCGGAGCTCCCGGAGTCTCTTGGGAAGGAGACTCTTGATCACCCGGAACTCATTCAGCATGTCATCGATCTCCTTCAGGCGGGCGGTGATCTTTTCGGGATCCTGACCGCCGCCGCCCAGGAGTCCGGCGTTCTTCCTGATAAGATCCATTTCCCGCCGCATCTCCCGGAGCTCGCCCCGGAGGAGATCCTCTCTTTGCCGCATAAGATCCACTGAGGCGGCGAGACTGTCCACGCCTACCTCTCTGGTGTTGATATCAGAAAACACATTCTTAACCGTTTCCCGATCCCGGTGGCGTTCCCGGGGATTCTGCCCGCCCAGAGTCAGGGCCAGAAGTCCGATGACGGTGGCGGCCCCGGCCCAGGTGAGCATCCTCTTCATGCCGGGACTCAGGTTTTCCAGAAACTTCATGTCCATCAGAAATTCCCCTGAAAGGCTGCCAGAATCCGCCGCCGGCCCTGAGGCAATATTTCGGTGGTGTTAAGAATGCTGAATCCCAGAATGCGTTTCCCTTCGCAGCGGGCCATGTTTTTTATGGCGAGCTTGTTTTTCAGAACCAGCATGACGTAGAGATAGGGGCCGGAACGCCAGGCGCCGGAAAACTCGGTTTCCTGATAGCCGCTGCAGAGGGTGTCGGTTTTCCCGAGAAGCTTTTTTACCGCGCTCTCCGGAACAAAGGTGTAGCCCGGGATCTCCTCGGGGATCTCCGCTGCTCTGTCGAGAGCCCGCCAGATCCCGGAGAAGCCCCGGGAAAGCGCGGTTTCCCGGCTTACGGGAGTCCGGCTGTCCCGGGCGGCCTCCGGATCTCCGGCCGGGGTCTTAAGAGGCTCCGGAAGCGGGATCGTGTAGCTTCTGGCCCTTCCCGAAACCGGTGTTAGCTCCAAAAGAAAGCTTATTCCGGGATTGTCCTCCGGGGACACAAACAGGGTCAGGGGTTCCTCGGATTCCGGA